>OHBC01000019.1_pt1 | contig 193867 bp, 143 predicted proteins | sample 1577331 | NCBI WGS metagenome assembly OHBC01 (sample SAMEA3879570, study PRJEB24766) | human gut metagenome | biome: human-associated habitat; feature: feces | place: USA | collected 1985/1987
GTGTACTTCCGGAAATAAAGGCATGGAAATCACGTATGCTTGATTCTGTCTATCCCATAGTCTGGATGGATGCCATCCATTATAAGGTAACGGATGAACGTGGTTGTGCAGTTACACGTGCAATCTATAATGTGCTGGGTATTGACAAGGAAGGACATAAGGAGCTGCTCGGAATGTATATATCAAGGAATGAGGGGGCAAACTTCTGGCTCAGTGTGCTGACAGACCTCCAGAACCGTGGAGTTGAAGATATCCTTATAGCCTGTATAGACGGTTTGAAAGGTTTTCCTGAAGCAATCCAAAGTGTTTATCCCAATACTGCTGTACAGCTTTGTGTCGTACATCAGATTCGTAACTCCATCAAGTATGTGGGCTCCAAAAATCAAAAGGAATTCCTGAAGGACTTGAAATGCGTCTATCAGGCTGTAAATAAAGAATCTGCAGAGAATGAACTTCTTAAGTTGGAAGAGAAATGGGGTGAACAGTATCCTATCGTCATCAGGTCATGGCAGGACAATTGGGATAAACTGTCCGAATACTTCCAGTACACTCCGGCTATCCGTAAGCTTATATATACTACAAATACCGTTGAAGGGTATCACCGCCAAATCCGTAAGGTAACAAAAAACAAGGGCGTGTTCCCGTCAGATACAGCCCTTGAGAAACTGGTTTATCTTGCATACCGTAATATACGGAAGAAGTGGACTATGCCACTGGCCAATTGGGCTACAATCTCACAGCAACTGGCCATAAAATTTGGAGAACGGTTTAAATTATTGTAATTTTACGCTCGTCGGGACAGGTGGTCCCGCCCCTTGGCGCTGGCCGTTCCCCGACCGACGAGTTTTTAGAGAAAAAATAATGCGTGACACAGTTTATTTTATAGTGCCTTAACAGGCACTCCGTCATTCTTCATTTGACGAGCGATATTATACTGTTCTTCTTTTCTTCCTTCTTTTCTTCCTTCTTTTATACCTTCTTTTATACCTTTTTCAATCCCTTTTCTTGTCCCCTCCTCTAAAGCAATCCGGCACCTTTCTTCAGCCGCCCGACGTTCGTCTTCTTCCACAATCTGACTCACACTATAGCGGTCTACCGCTTTATCATAAGCGATACGATTCTCCTCCGACAGATTTGCTACTGCCGCCAATTTTGCCAAATGTTCAAACACCTGGTCTTTCAATGCATCAGGCATTCTGCTCCAATTACTCATGTTCTTCAATGCATAAATTAATTTATCATATAAAGTATTACAATCCGCCAATTCTTTTGTAAAATAGGGGAACTGCAAATAGATTTGGCGAAAATGGGGATTTACCACAGCTCCCGAATCCTTATCCGAGACAACCGTATCCGTACGGAACTTTTCCTCCAATCCCGCTTCCTTGAAATTCATTAAGAAAACACCATAAACAGTAGAAAGTTGATAACGTTTTCCATAAGGAACAAATTCTTCTTTCACCAACATTCCATTTTCATCCCGATTCTCGGGTATCGGAATATGTTTGGGAAGAGGATTTTCTATCTGACGGCTCACGGCACGGCAAACATAATAAAGTGTACGGTCCAGAAAATGGCTATGCCAACGATTCTGCATTTCCACAATTATAAATTCACCACTATCAGTACGACAATATAGATCATAAATAATTCCCTTGTCATGAATATTATCCGCACGATCCTCCTTATCCAGAAAAACAAGGTCCTCAATATGATGCTCTCCGGCAAGCAATTCATTCAGTAGAATTATAAGAAGCTCCTTACTGGCAGGCTGACCGAAAATTATCTTAAACCCCTATATCTGTAAAAGGATTGACGTATCTAGACATATTACATAACTTTTGTATATGACAAAAATAGCACATATATTTGGATATCCATACATTGGGAGACTTTATTTTTCCGAAATACCTCCTGTTTGTATATAAACCTACATCGATTAAAATTAAAAAGAAGCCTAAAAGTCCCTTTATCTAACTTTTAGGCTTCACACTATTGTTTAAATATCTTTATTATAACTATTCAGCAGTATTATCAGGACAACGCACTCCTTCTACAAACCTAAGATTTCCCCAACCAGCAAAAGTAGCATTGTATCCATTACCAGTAAGATCGGTTACAACCTTAGCATTATCCTCAGCAGGTTCATTGAATCTCCAATAAGCAACCAACCCATCAGTTAAAGGATCCACCCAACATACGTTATTCTTCAAATCAGCAGCTGAACGGGCGACAGCCCATACACGTGCCTCGCTGACATACCCATTCATATAACGGTCATCAGCAGCTGATTGTCCAATATAGAATGCGGCATTTGCATCCTGCCCGTAAGCGTAGGTTAAATCAACAGTACCTCGTGTATCCGGAAGTTCTCCTTGTAATTCTCCATTAACATAAATAAACTTTTTACCTTGTGAACCATCATAAACACAAGCTAAGTGCACCCACTTATCATTAGGCAAAACATCTCTGGAATCGATAGCTGGACTTCCACCACTCAATTGCAGTTTCCAACCCTCTGTATTACTGCCTGCCGTACGCAAACAGAAGTTCTCTTCCAATCCCATAACAGAGAAGCACCATTTTCTACTTGTAGGTGTCATCTTCTTAAAACGTACCCGAGCTTCAAACGTTACATTTGGCAATGCCGCGGTATTATATTTTGATTCTTTCCTAAAATCAACCTTAAAATATTCCGCAGTATTAGACAAATCAGCCGCTTGTGTTATGATAACTTGATTAATAACGATGTATATAGTACGCGAGCCTTCTATGACAGAAAGATTCTTATCAGACACTCCCGCAATACTTACCGGAAGCACATAAGTCGTACCCTCTTTCAATAGTTCGCGACTGATAATACTTAAACGTACACCTTCTGAAGAAATGCTTTTTCCATTTTCAATTATCAAGCTTGTATTTTCCAACTTATAAGATTTTTCAGGAAGTAATTCATAATTCTTCTTATACTCCTTATTAAACGATTCTACCAATTCCGGAGTAGACTTCATCATTACTTCCACATTATTCCCCATTGCATTAGATGAAGCAACCTTAATACCAATCACTGCCGGTAAATCATCAATCGTCAAATTAGCAACCGGAGATAATTTATCTGCTCCTACAATATACACTCCTTCATAATATTCCTGACTTTTCTGGCAAGACATCATTAAAAAGGAGAACAGAGCCAATAGTGCATATTTTATATTCTGTTTCATTTTTTCAAATATTAATGTTCATTCATTATTCTGATAGCCTCACGTGTCCATTTGTAATTAGGATTAGAGCGGTAGTCATTTTCCATGTGATATGTACCACAACCTCCTTTACGAGTAGCCAATTTACCTTCATACATAGGAAGAAAACGTGCCATACCTTCCAGTGACGGTACTGTACCTCCCTCTCTTAAAGTATGCGAAACCCCTCCATTCACATATTTTCCACCTTCAAATGTCTCTGCAAAGATATACTGTTCTGGTTTCCAACCATTCTGAGCAGCATTATCAAAGCGCCTCTGTAAATCAGAATACGATGAAGAATTATATGACTGCACAACACCATAATTAAAGTACTCAGCCAGTCCTTGTTTCAAATGATAAGGCACACCATCGATAATCAACAAGTTACGAGTTCCGGATTTTGGCCCAATATACTTACCCAATGCTTTTACAAAAATTTCCATATTGTCCATATAGTCAGGCCACATATATGAAGGTCCAACCAAAGGACCATTGAACGGAACTCCCGGGAATTCTTGATATCCAGGCTCATAATCAAGGTCAATACCTTGATAACCATACTTATACATTGTATCAACTAATGCCTTGGCATATTCTTCTATTCCCTCCGAGGTTGCAATTTCATGATTCTCTCCAGACATAAATTCATCAGGAATTTTGTGAGCGAAGATCGTATATGTCACCCGAGTTCCTTTCACATCCTGCACATAACGCAAATCTTCTATTTGAGCCGGACTTAAATTCTTATAATCACCCCATATAGAAATAATATCCACACTATCAGGTACACTGCTCAAGAAGTTTATCATATCAGCAGAGTTAGCTGTCCATCCGCCAAACCAGCCAAAAAAGACTTCATGATCATTCCTAGCTTTATATGCTCTCAAATTTTCCCAATATTCTTCAGACATATTATCAGGAACTACTATATCCAAAGCTTCTATATCCGTATTGCACGATATAATCCCCGTGCCAATCATCACAGAAACAATTATATACATTAATAATTTCTTCATATCGTTTATTATAAATAATACTTATTACTATTTGTCTGCTAAATCCCACCATAAACGAGTTGCTCCGGTATCCGGACCGTTCAATAGTTTTATAGCCTTTTCTACTTCATCCTTATTCCCCAGATATTCAGAATAAGGGAAAGGAACACGGCGGATCTGTATAGAAGTACTAATAACACCGCCACTTTCGTTATTGACAATCTCATATATTTTAGGATATCCTGTACGACGGAATTCGCTCCATGCTTCCTGTCCTAATGGATACATTGCAATCCATTTCTGGGTAATAATCTGTTCTAACTGTTTTTTTGTACTGTTCGTATTCCAAACAACCGTAATATCAGATGGCGCAGGCGCGGAAGGGCTAGCCTTAAATCCAGGATATCTTGCCGGGACTTTAGTACTGACCAGATAATTTTCCACATTTTTGACTCCATGCTGTTCAAAAGAAGCACGTATTCCGGATTTATAAAGAGCCTCCGGAGTACCTTTCATATCCCATTGCTTTAAGGCTCCTTCCGCCCGTAAAAAGAAAACTTCAGCCGCAGTCATCCAGATGTAAGGTGTTCCTTGTTGTATATTAGGTTTAGACAACCCCTCGTCACCTTTAAAAATATCTCCATTCTTATGTCCATTACGCAACCCTCGATAATTGCCATTAGAAGACAACGCAAAAAACACAGCTCTACGAGGATCCTCAAAACCATTCAAATAAGCATCCATAGTGGCACCCATTACATCCTCTTCGTAACCTTCGGCACTACTAATACTGTGAATAGGATTGTTATAGGTAAACGAAAGGTTAGAATTGGACTGCATTGTCGGATTGTTGTCATTACTTTCAATCACCCCATACGGATGAGCAACTGCTGCTTCAGCTATTTTCTGAGCATCCTCATAAACAGCACTTATACGCATCGCCAAACGTAATTTCAGAGAATTTGCAAAACGAATCCAATTCGGGATATTACTATTAAAAATCAGGTCAAATTTAACAAGGGCTTTAGAACTCGGATTAGCCTGATCAAATTTAACCAAGATATCAATGGCATGATCAAGTTCCTTAAAGAATGATTCATAGATAGCCTGTTGTGAATCATAAGGGACGGGATTTGTCAATCCAAATTTCAAGTAGGGTAATGGACCATACATATCCGTAGCTTTATGCATAGCTTCCACCTTTACAATTTCACCAACAGCAAAAAGAACAGATGTAGAATCCACTTTCTGACGCAGAATATTCCAAGAAGACAAAAATTCCACAAACGCACTTTTAAAAGGAGCATCCTTCCATTCATCAGAAATAGCGTAAGTAGTACCATTTGCTCCCCCTCCCCAGTTCTGCGTTCCTGCAAAATATCCAGAATACATATTACCAAAAAGGTCCTCCGAGCGCTGAAACAAGTTAACATCTTCAGGAACTACCCTACGCTGCATCGTCGTGAGATAACTACCCCATAAATTATCTTTGTCTAATTCTTCTTCCTGAATTTTATCAGGATCCAGATTAATCGTATCAGACATACAGCTTCCTAACAAAAAACAGGAAATAAGCATCAGGAAACAAATATGTGAGATGTTATAGATTTTGTTTTTCATTTTCTTCTTTTTAAAAAATTAAAATCAAAAGTTAACTTTTACACCAAAACCGAAACTACGCAAACTAGGAGGCATAAAATAATCGAAACCTTGATAATAAGTCCCTGTATTAGCCGTAAGTTCCGGATCGAATGGGGCTTTATTGTAGAACATCAACAGGTTATGTCCCGTCAAAGAAAGAGAAATATTTAACTTTTCTCCAAACCATTTTGATGGAAGCATATATGATAATGACATTTCACGTAAACGAACATTGGTTGCACTATATACATAATGTGCCAGCAAACCGGTCTTACCTGAAGCAACAGTTCCATAATACTGTTCCGCATCCAGTTTTCCTTTATTCACCACTACACCTTTATTATCACGTGCATCTGCTGTTTGCTGAGACACTCCAAACTGATCCATCAGAGCCTGTGTAGCCGAGATAACTTCACCGCCAACACGTGCGTCAATCAAGAAATCAAGTTCCAGCCCCTTCCAAGAAAAGCTGTTTCTAAAACCTAAATTATATTTTGGAGCCGCAGAACCTACTTTGATGAAAGTATTTTCTTCTGCCGACACGCCCCCATTAGTAATAAGAATGTTTCCATGCAAGTCCTGTTTCAGTTTAGTCGCATAAATGTCAGACATACTACCACCTTTTTTCAAAATCATTCTATATGAATCAGCAGTGGCCACAGAAAACTCTGTCGGTGACTTTACGGTCATACCCGTAGTGCGGTCGGTTACATATTCAGGAAGTAATTCTTTAATCTCATTACGGTTCATTGAATAAATCAAGTTTGAATTCCACTGTACAGGTCCCAGATCTTGATTAAAACCAACACTCAATTCAATACCCCAGTTATTTACCTTACCGGCATTTTCATAAGCAAAAGCATACCCTGTACTAGGCGGTAGCTCATATTTAAACAATTGGTTATAAGTGTTTGAATTATAATATGTTGCTGCGATATTCAATTTATTTTGGAACAAACGCAGGTCCATACCGAACTCGAATGCCTTGGTCATCTCCGGTTTTAAATGACTGGCAGGCGTAAAATTGGCACTTGTTGCATTACCATTCTCCAATGCTACCGTAGCATAAGGAAGGTATGCGCTTGGAGGATTACCAACTTGTGCATATGATCCACGAATCTTCCAGAAAGAAATGATCTTTTCCGGCAAAGGAAGTATTTCTGACAATATGACTGAAAGACCAGCTGAAGGATAACATACATATTCTTTAGATGTACCTACCAATGTAGAAAACCAGTCTATACGTCCTGTGACATCTGCATAAAGAAAGTTCCGATAACCGATTTCAGCTTTACCATAGATGGACTGTGTCTGGGTATGTAATTCGGATTTGTTATAATTACTTTCCGTAGAAGGTATATTACTCGGGTGAAAGAAATTAGGCACCCCTACTAAATTGCCTTCAAACGTATCCGATTTATATTTCTCATCATAAAAGCTCCCTCCTAAATTTACCAACAGATGATAATTTTCACCGAACTTCTTATCTACATTCACTAAGAAATCAAGATAAGTTGAAGTATTCTTATCTTCTTGATTCATATAATTTCCTTGAGATTTTGCGAATAACCCATCTGTAGATGCATACAGTTTACGTTCGAAATCAGTATAAGCATTATCAATACGGGCACGTCCGATAATATTAAGCCAATTGGTTATATTCCATTTCATTGACAATGAAATGATATAACGATCTCTGTCGGTATTGAACATATTACGGTTGATAATCCAATACGGATTTTGCATACCCAATCCCTGATTACCATAAGGCCAATATTGAGTCTTGAAATTTCTGTCGGCATCATATCTTTCATAAACAGCATATTTATTTATATCGTCACTTGGTGGAAACAAATAAATTGGTACCAAAGGATTATAATACATACCCTGCCCATTACTGTTCTGATTATTCTGTTTAATATAGAATAATCCCATATCCATACTCAAAACATTCTTCACAATATCCCAAGAATTACGGAATGTAAAGTTGTAACGGTTGTATTTATTATTGTCAATAATACCCTCTGAGTTTACAGCTCCAAAAGATATATGAGTCTGATTAGTTTCCGTTCCGGTCGATACGGCAATAGAATTCATCGTATTGAAACCTGTCTGGAAGAAGTCCAATGGGTTATATGTAGAAGGTTTCTCCAATTTATCTCCCCAACTCTTGAATTCACCTTCCTTACGTCCGTATGTATTCTGAAATTCCGGAGTAACGAAAGGTCTTGAGAAACTAGTGCTGTTAGAGTAACTTATTCTAGGCTTTCCAATTGCACCTTTTTTGGTTGTAATCAATATCACACCGTTAGCTCCTCTGTTACCATACAAAGCCGCTGCAGAAGCTCCAGTCAAAACTGACATACTTTCTATATCTTCCGGATTGATATTAGATATACCGTCACCATCAGCTACTTCAACAGACTCATAAAAATTATCGGATTGTTTGGTCCTTAACCCCTGCATTGGAATACCATCCAAAACATATAATGCATTATTTTCACCAAACAAAGATTTCGTTCCACGCATGACAACACGGGAAGATCCACCGGTTCCCGATGAACTCTGATTGATAGTCACACCTGCAATCTTACCGGAAAGACTATTTACAAAGTTAGCATCTTTCACTTTTGTAATACCGGCTGCTTTTATTTCCTGCACATTGTACGTCAAAGCCTTAGCTTCTCTCTTGATACCCAATGCGGTTACTACCACCTCGTCCAGAGCTTGCGCATCTTCACTCAACACAATATCCAACGGGGTCGCATTTTTTACCGTTACCGACTGAGCTGCATAACCAACATACGAGAATTCAAGAATATCTCCAACGGAAACATTCAAAGAAAATCTCCCGTCCAAATCAGTCACCGTACCGTTAGAAGTACCTTTCACCAATACACTGACACCAATTAACGGCTCTCCCAAGGCATCTTTTACCGTACCTTTTATCTGAATAGCCTTAGCAGTCTGGTTAACTTTATTTGATTTAGACAATATTATTTGTTTATCAATCACAGTATACGATATATCCGTCCCTTTGAATATATCATCCAGAATATCAGTAATTTTTCCGGATTTACTTCTTACAGACACAATACGACTCTTTTGAATCGTCTCATCATTATAGAGGAATACGTAGTCAGAAGTCTCCTCGATTTTGTTCAGTACCTGTTCTACAGATACATTACTCATAGAAATGGCAATACGCATTCGTTGGGCGTAGCTATTTTCAGCAGAAAGCTGTAATACCACTAGGAAAAGTAGTGTAAGACTGATCCTCATAATTAAAGGAAGTTTTAGATTTAAAGCATATTTAGAACATAATGCAATAAATGAATGATTTTTTTTCATACATTTGCGGCTAACTAAAGTTTATTACTAAATGAACTATGGTTTGATTCCGGTTAGTGTTTGCAAGACCCCATACCGTGAATCTGTTTTCTGAGGAAGACAGTTGTTGGCAGCAACTTTCTTCCTTTTTTCATCTTTAATGCGTGTATCTCATAGGCTATTCTATTTTTAAAGGTTACTACTAATACAAATCCACTATAATTTTTTTCTTTGTAAACGTATTATCAGCTTGTTGCTGAGATTCTTCAATTTTCCATTTCATTTTTGCAGATTTAGCCAAATAATCCAATATCTGCGACAAAGTCTCATCCCGGAAAGTAGCCCGATATCTATATTCTTTTTCACACCTATTATTATATTGAATATCCACATTGAAATGTCGTTCCAATCTCTTGAAGATTTCCTCTAACGGCGTATTTCTAAAAACTAACTTTCCATCTTTCCAAGCTATCTTTCCATAAACATCTACTTTATTCTTTACCGATTTCTGACTCTGTTTATCGTAAAGCAATTGTTCTCCGGGAGTCAAAACTATTGTTTCCCGATTGGGGGTTATCACATTTACTTTACCTTTCTCCAACACTGTTTCTACATAATCGTCATTTTCATAAGCGTTTACATTGAATTTTGTACCATAAACATAGACACTCAATCCATTCCGGGTATTTACATAAAAAGGACGTTCTTGATCTGCCTGTATCTCAAAATAGGCCTCCCCTTTCAGTTCTACACTCCGATTATCTTTTTTGAAGACCGTAGGATAACGTAAAGTCGTACCAGCATTCAGCCACACCACAGAACCATCCGGAAGCTCATAACGTATCACCGAACCGGTAGCAGCCGTAATTTCGGCATACTTTACTTCTTCTTCCGCTCCAGCAAAATATAAATATCCCAGAACCAAAGATGTCATTAAAAGAGGAATAGCCAATAATGCCGCATATCGCATCAACTGACTATAAACAGTCTTTTTTCTTTCTACCTTATTTATATCAAATATCGCTTTATGATAGGCCGCCAATGTATCGATGGACTCCATTTCTCTAATATCATCTCCCAATGCCTGTGCTTTGCGAAACAATGATTCCGGATTCATATTTTCTTTCAAAATCTTTATCTGTTAATTGCAATTATATTTATAATACAATCAAAGCTTCCCAAAAGGGACAGGAAAAACGGATTTTTTTTATTTTATTTCCAAATTTTCCATCAAAAGAATAAAAAAAGAAATAGAAAAATTAAGGTTTAGCGATTATCTTATTATATATTTGCAGCGAAATGAAAAACAACAGAATCTCAAAATAATGAAAATATCTTTTCAAAAACAGCCTAAAGAACAGACCTTCAAGCAACTTTATGAAGAGTTTTATGCTCCATTCGTCCTATATGCAAAAAGATTTATTGATGATAAAGAGACACGGGAAGATATTGTTTCGGATGTATTTACTTCACTATGGGATAAAATAGATTCTTTTGATTTTCAATCGGACACGGCATTGGGATATATCAAAATGTGTGTAAAAAACAGCTGCCTGAATTATCTGAAACATCAAGAGTATGAATGGAACTATGCAGAAGTTGTTCAAAAGAAAGCTCCCATTTACGAAGTGGAACCGGACAGCGTATATACCCTTGACGAATTATACAGAATGCTGTACGAAACACTGAATAAACTCCCGGAAAGTTATCGCACGGTATTTATAAAAAGTTTCTTTGAAGGAAAGACCCATACGGAAATTGCGGAAGAAATGAATCTTAGCGTGAAGTCCATCAATCGGTACAAACAAAAAACAATGGAGCTTATGCGAAATGAATTGAAAGATTATCTGCCCTTATTTCTGCTATTATTTGCAAAAATCTAATTCTTCATTGTTGTCCACCCTACAACTTACACACTTTTTCCTGTCTCAAATGCCCTTCACCTTTTCGCTGAAACGCTTTGTTTATCAATATTTGCGGGTGAAGAGCAGCTCTTTCACCTTCTCCTCACCCATACAATCCGATAATATACTAACTCTCTATGTTTCTATTATAGTAGAACTTACTTTTCAATCCAACTAAACTTACTTTTGTTACAACCTAACTTGCTTTCTACTACAAACAATCTATAAACGAAGGTTCCGTTTTTATAAATGAAGGCTTCGTTTATATAAACCAAACCTTTGTTTTCACAAACGAAGCCTTTGTTTATAGAACACGTCTAATGAAATACAACTTTGTCTATACTAACAAGGAGTTTCTCTAATAAGGCACACGAAGTTATCCATTAGTCTCCCAGCAGTCTATTGCCAATACAATAGACTAAAGCGACCGCATATTTGATTCGGATTCAAGGAAGGTGAAACAGCAGGTGAAAAGATTGCCCTTCACCCGCTAATTCCGATAAACAGGTCGATACAGAGAAAAGGTGAAGGTCTTTTTTTATTTCATTCATCCTTGTGAGCATAACAATATCCACAGGAAAGTCTTTTCCCAAATACAAATTTCCGGCTTCATTTGTCTCATTTACACAAATAAAAACTATCTTTGCGTTTCAGAATCCCGAAAGACAAAAGAAATGGAGCAAATAGAAAACCTAAAAGAGCTTATCAATCAGGGGGATGTGGACACAGCGATTGAGCAATTGAACCAACTTCTCCTAGACACTTCTGTCGAAAACGAGAAAGATATTCTTTACTATTTACGGGGAAATGCCTACCGGAAAAAAGGAGACTGGAAGCAAGCGCTGGACAATTACCAATACGCTATCGACCTTAATCCTGACAGCCCCGCCGTTCAGGCCCGGAAAATGGCGATAGATATTCTAAACTTCTATCACAAAGATATGTATAATCAATAACCGTACTCAAAGATAACGTAATAAAATAAAGATTATGGCAAAAATCAAAGGAGCAATCGTAGTCGACACAGAGCGTTGCAAAGGATGTAACCTATGCGTAGTGGCGTGTCCGCTTGATGTAATCGCCCTCAACAAAGAGGTAAACATGAAAGGCTATAACTATGCCTGGCAAGTGAAAGAAGATACCTGTAACGGATGCAGCTCGTGCGCAACAGTTTGTCCGGACGGATGTATCTCAGTGTATAAAGTAAAAGTAGAATAAAAGAAAAGAATATGGCAGAAGAAGTTGTATTAATGAAAGGAAACGAAGCCATCGCCCACGCAGCTATCCGTTGCGGTGCGGACGGATACTTCGGTTATCCTATTACTCCCCAATCGGAAGTGTTGGAAACACTTGCTGAACTGAAACCGTGGGAAACAACCGGCATGGTAGTACTCCAGGCAGAAAGTGAAGTGGCAGCTATCAATATGGTATATGGAGGCGCAGGCAGCGGAAAGATGGTAATGACATCGTCTTCAAGTCCGGGCGTCAGTCTGAAACAGGAAGGTATATCTTACATTGCAGGTGCCGAACTTCCTTGTCTGATTGTAAACGTGATGCGTGGCGGTCCCGGATTAGGAACCATCCAACCGAGTCAGGCCGACTATTTCCAGACTGTGAAGGGCGGTGGTCATGGCGACTACAAGCTAATCGCTCTTGCTCCGGCATCTGTACAGGAAATGGCAGATTTCGTGGCATTGGGATTCGAACTGGCTTTCAAATATCGTAATCCAGCCATTATTCTTGCTGACGGTGTGATCGGACAGATGATGGAAAAGGTTGTTCTTCCTGCACAAAAGCCACGCCGCACAGAAGCGGAAGTGATTGAGCAATGTCCGTGGGCTGCTACCGGAAAGGCTAAAGATCGCAAACCGAACATCATCACTTCTTTGGAACTGAAACCGGAAGCAATGGAAATCAACAACCTCCGCTTCCAGGCTAAGTATCGCCAAATCGAAGAAAACGAAGTACGTTTTGAAGAAATAAACTGTGAAGATGCAGAATATCTGATTATTGCTTTTGGCTCAATGGCACGTATCGGTCAGAAAGCCATGGAGCTGGCTCGTGAGAAAGGTATCAAGGTAGGTATCCTTCGTCCGATTACTTTGTGGCCGTTCCCTACAAAAGCCATTGCCGCTTATGCTGACAAAGTAAAAGGTATGCTTGTTACAGAGCTGAATGCCGGACAGATGATTGAAGATGTCCGCCTGGCTGTTAACGGTAAAATAAAGGTAGAGCATTTCGGACGTCTCGGCGGTATCGTCCCCGATCCGGATGAAATTGTAACTGCTTTGGAAGAAAAAATAATCAAATAACGAAACGATGAATCCCGATAAAATAAGAAACGTACTGAACATCCTTTTCATGATTCTGGCTGTTGCAGCCATTATCACCTATTTCGTTGTAGGAAAGGAAGATTTCAAAATGTTTATCTACGTATGCGGCGCGGCAATCTTTGTCAAGCTGATGGAGTTTTTTATACGGTTCACCAACAGATAAGGAGAAGAAGTTATGACTAAAGAAGAAATAATCAAACCCGAGAATCTGGTTTACAAAAAACCGACTCTGATGAACGACAACGCCATGCACTACTGTCCGGGCTGCAGTCACGGTGTGGTACACAAGCTCATTGCCGAAGTAATAGAGGAGATGGGTATGGAAGATAAAACGGTGGGAATCTCTCCGGTAGGATGTGCAGTTTTCGCCTATAACTATTTGGATATTGACTGGCAGGAAGCTGCACACGGACGTGCTCCTGCTGTGGCAACTGCTGTGAAGCGTCTGTGGCCGGATCGCCTCGTATTTACTTACCAGGGTGACGGTGATTTGGCTTGTATCGGTACAGCCGAAACTATACACGCTTTGAACCGTGGCGAAAACATCACGATTATCTTTATCAACAATGCCATTTACGGTATGACAGGCGGCCAGATGGCCCCGACTACACTAGTAGGTATGAAGAGCTCGACTTGTCCTTACGGACGTGACGTTGAACTTCACGGCTATCCATTGAAAATCACAGAAATCGCCGCCCAACTGGAAGGAACAGCTTACGTAAGCCGCCAGTCCGTACAATCGGTACCGGCCATCCGTAAAGCGAAGAAAGCTATTCGCAAGGCTTTCGAGAACTCAATGAACGGTAAAGGTTCCAACTTGGTAGAAATCGTTTCCACTTGTAGTTCCGGTTGGAAAATGACCCCGGAAAAAGCAAACAAATGGATGGAAGAACATATGTTCCCGTTCTATCCGCTGGGTGATTTAAAAGATAAAGAATAACGCTAAAAGTCAACAGAACAATGAAAGAAGAAATAATTATAGCAGGATTCGGTGGACAAGGCGTATTGTCTATGGGTAAGATTCTGGCTTATTCCGGTTTGATGGAAGGCAAGGAAGTGAGCTGGATGCCGGCATACGGTCCAGAACAACGGGGTGGTACTGCCAACGTTACAGTAATCGTTAGCGATGACAAGATATCTTCACCGATTCTTAGTAAATACGATGCCGCCATCATCTTGAACCAGCCTTCACTCGAAAAGTTTGAAAGTAAGGTGAAACCCGGTGGTATCTTGATTTATGACGGTTACGGAATAATCAACCCTCCTACCCGCAAAGACATCAAAGTATACCGTATTGACGCAATGGATGCAGCCAACGAAATGAACAACGCCAAAGCGTTCAACATGATCGTATTAGGCGGTCTGCTGAAACTTCGTCCGATTGTTACTTTAGAAAATGTCATCAAAGGCTTGAAAAAGACTTTGCCGGAACGCCACCACCACTTGATTCCTATGAACGAGGAAGCTATCAAGAAAGGCATGGAGCTTATCCGAGAAGTTTAATTAATGGATAGTGAACAATGGATAATTGATAATTATTAGCTACGTGTTGTACGTATGCAACATAATTTTCAATTATCCATTATCATTAAATCAATTAAAGTAAGTATCTTTGCCTCCAATTATGAGACGAATCTTACTATTATATATATTACTTACCGTTATAGGTCTGACAAGTGTTCATGCACAGTTCGACAATGGTCGCCAGGTAATTGACGAAAACGGCTATGACCAATACGGCAACCAGGTAGACCCTGCCATGATTCCGGACAAACTGGACAGTGCAAATGTTGAGATACAGGGATTGCCTCCTAAATTATATATGTGGCGTATCAAAAACCAGTTGGGCGACCGGACTATGATTCCGGCGGATACGGCATATCATCATTTCCAGAACACGAACCTGACTGACGGGCTGACCGGACATTACAATTATCTGGCCAATATGGGTTCTCCCCGTATGTCACGTATTTTCTTCGACCGTCGTGACCCTGAGCCAACTATTTTCATGGAGCCTTTCTCCAGTTTCTTTATCCGTCCTACGGAATTCAACTTTACGAACAGTAACGTACCTTATACCAATCTGACATATCACAAAGCCGGTAACAAGGTGAACGGGGAAGAACGTTTCAAATCATACTTCTCTGTCAATGTAAACAAACGTCTGGCTTTCGGCTTCAACATAGACTATCTGTACGGACGGGGATATTACAATAATCAAAGCACATCACATTTCAATGCAGCTTTTTTCGGTAGTTATATTGGCGACCGCTACCAAATGCAAGCCATATACAGCAATAACTATCTGAAAACAAACGAGAACGGAGGTATCGAAGATGACCGATATATCACTGCACCGGAGGAAATGGCACAAGGTCAAAGGGAGTATGAATCAACGAATATTCCTACCATACTAAGCGCTACGACCAACCGTAACCACGACTTTTACGTTTTTCTGACTCAACGCTATAACTTGGGATTCAAACGGGATATACCACAGGCTGAAAACGACACCATGCCCGCCAAACAGGAATTCGTTCCGGTCACCAGTTTTATACATACCGTTCAAGTGGAACGTGCACGGCATAGTTTCCATTCTGAAGATGACGTGAAAGATTACTATCAGAACACTTATTTAGAACCTGATAATCCATTAGTAAAAGACAGTACGACCTATATAGGAATCAAAAACACCGTAGGTATTGCTCTGTTGGAAGGGTTCAATAAATATGCCAAAGCCGGACTGACGGCATTTGCCTCTTATAAAATCAGCAAATATACACTGATGAACCTGGAAGGCATAGGTAATGACAAATACAATGAGAATGAGATATTCGTAGGAGGCGAATTGTCCAAACGTGAAGGTAATGTACTCCATTATCATGCCATCGGTGAAGTGGGACTGGGAGGAAAAGCAATCGGACAGTTCAATGTGAAAGGCGATATAGACCTGAACTTTCCTCTGTGGAAAGATACGGTCAGTCTTATAGCCCGTGGAGAGGTCAGCAATAAACTGGCTCCGTTCTATATGCGCCACTATCACTCCAAGCATTTCTGGTGGGACAATGATATGGACAAGGAGTTTCGCACCCGCATTGAAGGAGAGTTGAGCATTGCCCGTTGGAGGACAAAATTGAAAGCAGGAGTCGAGAATATAAAGAACTATACTTATTTCAATCAACAAGCATTGCCCGAACAAAAAAGCGGAAGTCTGCAAGTGTTGTCAGCAAGTCTTAATCAGGACTTCAAATTGGGTATCTTCCACTTGGACAATGAGGTGACCTGGCAGAAGTCCAGCGACCAGACCGTGCTTCCCTTGCCGGACCTCTCGCTATATCATAACTTTTATATGCAGTTCAAACTGGCAAAAAAAGTGCTCAGCGTACAATTAGGTGCCGATTTGAGATACTTTACCAAATACAATGCCCCTGCATATATGCCCGCCATTCAGAACTTCCATCTGCAACCGACAGACGACCAGGTAGAGATAGGCGGCTATCCTATTGTAAATGTTTACGCGAACTTACATTTAAAGCGTACACGTTTCTATGTAATGATGTATCACGTGAATCAAGGAATGAGCAGACCGAATTATTTCCTGTCTCCTCATTACCCTATCAACCCACGTGTGCTGAAATTCGGCCTTTCATGGAACTTCTATGATTGATAAAACTTCTGCAGCTTATGGTGACACGCCCCAAAATAAGATTGCTCAGATATCTGATACCTGTAATTATCGTACTGGCACTACTCTTCTGTTTCCGTCGATGCGACAATCAGCAAAAACAACCGCTTCCCCCACGCGACTATGCAGATATTATCAGAGAAGGTGTATTACGTGTAGCGACAGAGTACAATTCCATCAGTTTTTATGTAGACGGGGATACGGTTGCAGGGTTTAATTATGAACTGATACAGGCATTCGGCCGAGATAAAGGACTAAGAGTTGACATCAGCCCTTATATGAGTTTTGAGGATCGTCTGAGAGGATTGAGCGAGGACCGTTATGACGTAATAGCATACGGTATATTAGCAACCAGCAAATTGAAGGATTCCTTACTGCTCACCTCTCCCATCGTGCTCAACAAACAAGTGCTGGTACAACGGAAAGCAACCGGAGAAAACGATTCCCTCTACATACGCAGCCAGTTGGATTTAGCGCAAAAAACACTCCATGTTATAAAGGGTTCCCCGTCAATCTTGCGTATTCAGAACTTGGGAAATGAGATTGGAGATACCATTTATATAAAGGAAATAGAAAAATACGGCCCGGAACAATTGATTTCGCTTGTGGCACATGGAGACATCGACTATGCCGTATGTGATGAAAGTATCGCACAGGCTGCCGCTGATTCTTTGCCGCAAATAGATATCAATACGGCAATCAGTTTCACACAATTCTACTCATGGGCAGTCAGCAAACAATCACCTGTCTTACTCGACAGTTTGAATGCATGGCTGGATAGATTCCAGAAGGAAGAAGAATATCAAAAGATTTACAAGAAATACTATGATAAAAAATAACCTTATCAATCTACTTACTAAACGAAAACAATCCTATACTTTTTTCCCCATTGGCATATTGTCCTTCATCCCCGGGCTTATCTCTACTCACCTGCCTTTATACTGCAAATAGGATATGCTTTCACAAGAGCAAAGGTCCTATCCACCCGAAACGGAAAATCTATTCCATACAAACAACATCTCCATTTTAGCAAAATAGAGGCTTTATTTTCCAAATTCCTCCACCAAGTTAATAATCAATAAAGTTGCTCTTGACAAAAAATTGCTTTATCTTTGGAGTTTATTAGAATAAGCAAATAGGTAATTGTATTATGAGTGAAAAGATAATCAAGTGGGGATTCATCGGTTGCGGAGAAGTGACGAAAACTAAAAGCGGCCCTGCTTTCCAAAAAGTAGAACATTCGGAAGTAGTAGCCGTGATGAGCCGTGACGGTGCGAAAGCAAAAGCATACGCCAAAGAGAGAGGTATCAAGAGATGGTATGACGATGCACAAGAACTTATAGATGATCCGGAAGTGAATGCTATCTATATCGCTACTCCTCCCTCATCCCATGCTACATACGCCATCATGTCGATGAAAGCAGGTAAGCCTGCCTATATTGAGAAACCGATGGCCGTCACATACGAAGAATGTACGCGCATTAACCGCATATCCAAAGAAACGGGAGTTCCCTGTTTCGTTGCATACTACCGCCGTTATCTTCCCTACTTCCAGAAAGTAAAAGAATTGGTAGAAAACGGAACTATCGGTAACGTAATCAATGTACAGATCCGTTTTGCCCAACCGCCACGTGACTTGGATTATAACCGTGAAAATCTTCCCTGGCGTGTACAGGCTGACATTGCAGGCGGTGGTTATTTCTACGACCTTGCTCCGCATCAGATTGATTTATTACAGGATATGTTCGGATGTATCCTCGAAGCAAACGGCTACAAGAGCAATCGCGGCGGGCTTTATCCTGCCGAAGATACGTTGAGCGCTTGTTTCCAGTTCGATAACGGATTGGTAGGCAGTGGTTCCTGGTGCTTTGTAGCTCATGATTCAGCTCGCGAAGACCGTATAGAGATTATTGGGGACAAAGGAATGATTTGTTTTTCTGTCTTCACTTACGAACCTATCGGCCTGCACACAGAAAAAGGAAGGGAAGAAATCTGTATCGGCAACCCGGAACATGTACAGCAACCTCTTATCCAAGCGGTAGTAGACCATTTATTGGGAAAATCTATCTGTTCTTGCGACGGTGAAAGTGCGACACTGACCAACTGGGTAATGGATAAGATTCTTGGAAAGATATAATATAATCCTCATATTAAACTAACAATCTATTTTATACCATGACTAAAGAAGAATTGATGCGGAAAGCCATCGAGCTTTCAAAGGAGAATATCGAGAACGGTGGAGGTCCTTTCGGTGCTGTGATTGCCACTAAAGAGGGAGAGATAGTTGCCACCGGAGTAAATCGTGTCACCGCTTCCTGCGATCCTACCGCTCATGCCGAAGTAAGCGCCATACGCGCTGCCGCTGCAAAGCTTGGTACATTCAATCTTAGCGGCTATGAGATATATACTTCTTGCGAACCTTGCCCCATGTGTTTAGGTGCCATTTACTGGGCACGGTTGGACAAAATGTACTATGGCAACAATAAAACCGACGCAAAAAATATTGGCTTCGATGATTCCTTCATCTATGATGAACTGGAACTGAAACCGGAAGAGAGAAAACTTCCTTCTGAGATTTTATTGCACGAGGAAGCTATTTCCGCTTTCAAAGCATGGATGAACAAGGAGGATAAAATAGAGTATTAGACGGACAACCGTTCATACCGGACGACTAATAGAAATCCCCGGAAGTGCTGTAGACACTCAGCATTCCAGGGATTCTTTACACACAAAAGTTATTATTGAAATTGAAAACTGATCTGGTTTAGAAACGCATACCGACTGTAAAAAGGACTTGGCTACGGGTGTTGGTTACTTTCGTAGCGTCCGGTGAAGCTATTAAAACACCTTCATCATCCACAGTTACATTAATGAATGGATAAAAATCTTCCTTATAAGTAGAGAATTTATATGCCAGGTCAGCATAAAATGTAGAACCCCGATACCCAATACCTAACGTATAGTTACTCAGCGATTTACTATTAGCGAAATCCGTATCCGTTTGAATAGAATTTATTGCCAGGTCCTTATAAGCGTCTTTCTTAAATGCCGCCGAACTGTAGTTATAACCTGCACGAAAAGCAAACTGAGGTACCACTTTATATTCCAAACCTAGTCGAGCTGTATGCACGCCTTTCAACATAGGTGTCGTACTATTCTCCCATTCGAAAGCGGAAGCATATCCATCAGGATCTCTAAATTTTATTGAAGAGTAGTCTTGATACTCATATTCCGCTCCTAAAGCTAAACTATTACCTACCGTATATCCCAAACTTACATTATAAGTCCACGGAGTCTGAAAACGAAAGCGCTGAACCATATCATCTTTACCAGGCAAATAATCACGAGAATCTATATCACGATAGGTAATCTCATTGGCTACCGGATCCCAAATATCTGATTGCATAAAAACACTTGTCTTATAATCCAGACTATAAAAAACAGGTGTATGAATAGCCAAACCTATACGGAAAGGTGAATACTCGAAAGGACGAAGAATCGCTCCGAATTTAAAATCAAAACCTGATCCGGTAATTTTATTCCAACCTTGCAGTTTATATCCTGTTTCATTACCATAATCTTCATCATACGAGGTGTACTTATTATAATCAATGGAATAAGCCCCAATTGTTAGCCCCAGATAAAAACGGTCACTGAAATTAAAAGCGATATTAAAATCATATTGATCTATGCCACCACGTTCTTCCGAATGAAAGCGTGCGTATGGACTTACTCCATCCGGAACGATTGTATTATAATAATCATAATCATAAAACAGAGGCTTTCCCTCATTATTTACTACTTGATTACCTTCCTTATCTTTATACGGAAATTCATTCTGCGTAGTTGTAAGGCTCGGACTGATTACATACCCCTCATATCCCACAGCAGAAAGCCAACCTATATCATTAGTATCAAACGGATTTCCCCAATTTGATATTCCGTCAGACAGAGAAGCCATCAAGAAGGCCTGTGAATAATTACCAAGATCACCGTTCATTTCCATATTCTTATAGAAAGACTTTGCTTTATGATAGTTAAATCCAAAATTCACATAGCGTAAGGGAGTAGTGTTTCCGATCTTTGATGAAAATACAAATCCGATATTATCAAATGAAGCCCTGTTTTTATCCGAATTCCACTTACTGCCTAAATACTTGCTTTCACTTCCATAAGATGAGAAACCGAAAGAAGTCATTATATCACTGCTACGATAGAGCCCAATACCGGCCGGATTGGTCCCTATGGTAGAAATATCTCCACCAAGTGCCCCCATAGCACCTCCCATTCCGACAAACCGGGCAGTTCCATTTAAATCTTTTCCTGTCAGTTTAGCACCATCATAAACAGTCTGTGCTAATCCCGAAGCTGCAGAAACAAATAGTCCCAATACAGCTACCATAACTATTTTTTTCATACCTTTCATTCCATTTAATTAATACCCTTCGTTTTATCTTCTACCACCGCTACGAGAAGAACCTCCTCCGCCAGAAGATCTGCCGATTCCCCCACCGGAAGAATAGCTGCCGCGCGAACTACCACCTGAAGAGGCAGGTGAATAACTGCGGGAAGATGATGAACGAGAAGTTCCATAAGATGATGAACGACGGCTACTATTACCGTTAGAATAGTTGCTGCGTGGAGTGGAAGAACTACCGCGATTGTAAGTAGATGTTCTCGTTCCACTACTGCCACTTCTCACTCCAGAAGAACGGGAATAAGAAGAACCGGTTCCTGTTCCACTAGTCCGAGTACTACTTGGCCGAGAATAAATACTGCCACGACGTGATGAATTTCCCGTACGAGTACTTGAGCCATAACGCTCATCCGAAGAACGCGTACCTACCACGCGTCTTGTTGTGCTTGTTCCCCTGCCATAAGCTGATCCGGAGGTACGAGACGAGCTACCAGTTGACCGAACAGCAGAACCACCAGAACGAGTGGCGCTTGAACCATATCGACGTACAGTAGAAGAATTTCTGTAACTGCTTTGTCCATACGAACGACGGTTTGTATAAGTCGGACCAGTCCAACGGCCTCCACCGCCCCAGCCCCAGCTAGGACCGCCGTGCCAATGATGATGATGTCCCCAATATCCACCACCATACCAGCCACCCCAGTAGCCGCCATGCCAGCCGCCCCAATAGCCCGGATAATATCCCCAAGCATAATAAGGACGACTCCAGCCCCAACCATAGTTCCAGCCCCAGCCGTATGAGCCATAACGCCAATCCCACCAAAGTGGATTACTGAATGTCGGGAATGCGTAAGCATACATACCATCGGTATATATATTCCAGTCCCAAGAATTCGGTCCGTAGACTACATCCCAATATAACGGACTGCTGATACTGATAGCGAAACGCGGATTACGGAAACGGATGATGCGTTCGGCATATTCATAGTCGTCCTGCGTACCATTGAATTCACCGGTCACCCATTCCCCGTCCAAGTCCGGAGTAGATTTTTCCTTTATATATAAGGTATCATTATCCATTACGAATTCATTATTACGTGCATCGTAACGGCGGTTATATTCATCCACATCCCGTGTTCTCCCCCTACGGTCCTGAACCACAACTGTAGTTCCCGGCGAAGTATAGATGTTTGTCACCTGTTTCTTCGGTTCCTTCCTCACCGGAGTTTCTTTTTTCTCCTTTTTGTCTTTGGAAGGTACGAAGTAAAGGTCGTCATCAACGCTTTGTGCCATCAAGCCTATCGGGAGACACAAGGCAACTAGCAAGAAGTAAACAATCTTTTTCATATCATCTGGGTTTATGTAATTACTTAAACTTATTCACGTTACAAAGATAAGGAAGAGATTTATCGCCTTGGGGAGATTTTCCCCAAAGGATAGTAGGGATTTCCCTAAAATTGTGATTATCTTTGCACATTATTCACCAGCATTAGAAACAACTATGAAGTATTTTGAGTTCACTTTTCATACGAATCCGTCCACAGAGATTGTAAATGATGTATTAGCTGCCGTATTAGGCGAAACCGGTTTCGAGAGTTTTGTTGAAAATGAGAACGGATTAACCGCATATATCCAACAAACTTTATGTGACGAAACCTCCATAAAGAATGCAATCGCCGGATTTCCCCTATCCGATACGGAAATCACCTATACATATGCAGAAGCAGAAGACAAGGACTGGAACGAGGAATGGGAAAAGAATTTCTTTCAACCGATTATCATCGGTGACCGTTGTGTAATCCACAGCACATTTCATCAGGATATTCCTAAAGCAGAATACGATATCGTAATCAATCCGCAAATGGCTTTCGGCACAGGACATCACGAGACTACCAGCCTTATTATCGAAGAACTGTTGGATAGCGAGCTGAAAGATAAATCATTGCTGGATATGGGTTGTGGAACTTCTATTCTCGCCATCCTTGCACGAATGAAAGGCGCACATCCATGTACCGCTATCGACATAGACGAATGGTGTGTACGAAACTCTATCGAAAACATCGAATTGAACCACGTAGATAATATTGCCGTTTCTCAAGGAGATGCCTCTTCACTTTCCGGAAAAGGGCCGTTTGATGTAGTCATAGCTAATATTAACCGCAATATCCTACTGAATGATATAAAACAATATGTCACTTGTATGCATCCCGGAGCGGAACTATACATGAGCGGATTTTATGTGGATGACATCCCTGTTATCCGCGAAGAAGCGGAAAAAAACGGACTGACTTATATCCATCACAAAGAAAAGAATCGTTGGGCGGCAGTGAAATTCATTTATAAAGTTTAATACTATTACTCTGCCAACAGAAACAAAGAATACAGGGATAAAAATAGAGAGTGTCAAAACGCAGATTATTCATTATGACACCCTCATAATATATAATAGCTTATAAAAGGAGTTACGCAAACTCCTTTTTTACTTGTTCACACCAATCCTTGATTTTCTTTTTTGCCTGGTCCGACTGATTATCCAAGTCGATAACCAACCCACAACACAGATTGCCACGCAATGCTCTGGAACGCTCAAAAGTATATCCTTCCGAAGAAGTAAAGCCCACCAATGCCGCCCCGTCTTCTTCGAATACTTCTGCCAATAGCCCGATACCATCAGCAAAGTTTTCCGGATAGCGTACCTGATCTCCCAATCCAAAGATAGCGACCTTCTTTCCTTTCAAATCCATCGTTCTAAGCTCCGGCAACAGCTCGTCCCAATAAGTAGGCAACTCTCCGTCAAACCAAGTGGAGGCTCCGACAATAAAACAATCATAAGCAGCAAAATCGTTCTGCCAAGCCTGTTCTATCGGTACCACTTTTATATGACTTTCACCGAATTCTTTCTGTATTCTTTCCGCCACCCAACTCGTTTTCTCAGCTTTGGCAGCATAAAACAAACCTATCTTCTTCATAATCCATACTGTTTAATATTCTAATAACTTCCTGGCAGCTTTATAGATCTTAGCTTCATCCGGCAAAATCTCCTTTTCCAAAACAGGATTGAAACCGACGGGTGTAAAGGTAGAGCCGACACGTTGCACAGGTCCGTCCAAATAGCGAAACATCTCTCCACCTATCATTGCGGCAAGCTCCGCCCCAAAGCCGGAGAAAACTTTATCTTCATGTACAACCAACGCCTTACTCGTCTTTTTCACCGATTCGAATATCGTTTCCTTGTCCAAAGGAACCAAAGAACGGATATCTATAACCTCTACTTTCCGCCCCTTTTCTTTCTCCAACCGTTCCGCAGCATTCAGACAGAAATGCGTTGTATTTCCATACGTAATGATACTTAGATCTGTCCCTTCACGACGAATACGTGCCTTTCCGAAAGGAACTTCAAAATCTTCCGGTACGACTGCAGCAGCCTCAACGGAATTATACAATGCTTTCGGCTCAAGGAATAAAGTAAAGCCTTTGGAACGCATACAGGTACGGAGTAGCCCGGCTGCATCATCCGCAAAAGACGGACATACAATACGTGCTCCGGGCAAAGTGGTCAAAGCGCCTTCTATGTTTTGAGAATGATAAAGTCCTACGCCAATATTCATGCGTACATTCCACATATTGTTCGACAGCAGGCCAAAAATAATCGGCAAACTCCGCTCCTTCTATCACAACATGAATCTTTGGATCAAAGCGGCTCATTCCATCAATAATAGCTATATCAAAGTTCATAATCGTATATTTTTAATAATAATACGATTATAACAAATAAGAGAATAGATAAGTTGTTTGAAAAAGAAACAGCTGCTATTTTATTGTCAGCTTCTTGAGATCTTCCAATGTACCGTTGAAGACATTCAGATCCACCTCTTCTTCAATGCCGGGTACATTTCCCACATCCGTATGTTGCCAGAAATCCCATTTACCTTGATATTTCACAGAGTCCACATAATAGTGGGCAATCCAATAAGGATATGCGTTAAAGATAGAATCGTCCAGATAACGGGTTTTAAATTTATAAGAAGTATAAAGAATAGGTTTTACCCCATAATAAGCCTCCACACGGTCGAGCCAACGCTTGATACCTTGCTGCAATTCTGTCTTATTCTTTCTTCCGGTCATTTCTACATCAAGCACAGGGGGCAAATCTCCGGTATCCAATTTTACCGTACGAATAAAAAAGTCGGCTTGCTTCAAAGCATCTGTACTCGGAATATAAAAATGATAAGCTCCACGTATAAATCCATGATTACGCGCATTGGCAAAGTTTGCCGAGAAAGTAGTGTCACCATGATCGCCTCCTTCTGTCGCCTTCATAAAGACAAAATGCAAAGGAGTCACTGTCTCCTTGTTTTGCCGAAGTTTCTGCCAGTCTATTTTTCCCTGATAATGAGAAACATCAATTCCATGAACATCGTAGCCGTCAGGAATACAAACTCCATATTCTTTTAATCCGTGGCAAGGCTTCCAACGATAAGCATAAGGGCGGATAAAGAAATAATAGAAAGCAACAGAGAAACAACCCACAATCAGTACTGCCAGAATATTACGCAACCAGACAGGCATACCATGGCTCGTCTTCATCTGCACCCTTTTCGGAGCACGGGAAGATTTAGAAGAAGTAGTTCCCTTTTTTCGAGTGGCGGAAACTGTCTTTTTCTTTTGAACTGCAGCTATCGGATTATTACGTGACGACAAATGACTGGATGATTAAGGGTTAGTGAAAAACGATGAACGATAATCTGTCATACGACACCTACCGTCCATCGTTAATTAATTATTTACCGTTAACCGCTAACAGTTAAAATTATTTCTGTTGTTCCAACTGCAAAGTCTTTGTTGCCTGGTCGCAAACTTCCGTAGGACCAAAGTACTGAATCGGACCCGGATATACATAATCCGTTTCAATAGCCCAACGGTCACGTTGTGCGGCAAATGCTTTGAAAGGAGCACCATCCAGTTTTACCAATGCTTTCTGGATAACCGGTTTCATTTCACCGTGACGGCGTTCCATATTCATCATCATTGTGATAGGCACACCACCTGCAATCCATTCGGCAGCAGGAGCAGTGGTATTGCGTACAGAAGACATATAACCTGTCTTACCGTTAGCAATTAGCATAGAAGCTGTGTAACCCAAAGAATAGCAGTAATCCGCATCGAAGTTTGACGGAGCAGCGCAACGTCCTTCGTAACCGAAGAAGTGGTGCTGAGCAGCAAACTTACCTACATACTTACCTTCTTCTTTCCAAGCCGCCAACTTCGTAGCTACCATTTCAGACAACAGTTTTTCTGTTTCGATCAATGATACCTGAACGTTTCCGTGAGGGTCACGGTCCAAAGTCAACTGACGGGCAACACCTTCCGGCAGACTTGCATAGATAGCAGAGTTCTCCGGAGAAAGTTTGCGAATGATATAATCACGCTGGTGAGACTTTTTAATCTGAGCGAATTCTTCTGCGTTAGCAGCCAGGAAGTCATTCAGCTCAGCAATCAGACGTTTCATAGCCGGAATGAACTCAACCAAACCTTCAGGAATCAATACTGTACCGAAGTTATGTCCCTGGGCAGCACGTTCTGCCACCACTTTAGCGATGTATGTTACCACATCATCCAAAGACATATCCTTAGCTTCAACTTCTTCTGAAATGATACATACGTTCGGTTGTACCTGCAAAGCGCATTCAAGTGCAATGTGAGAAGCCGAACGACCCATCAATTTGATGAAGTGCCAGTATTTACGTGCAGAGTTACAGTCACGTTGGATGTTACCGATTACTTCAGCATAAGTTTTACAAGCTGTATCGAAACCGAAAGAAGTTTCAATCATATCGTTCTTCAAGTCACCGTCGATTGTTTTCGGGCAACCGATTACCTGTACACCATACTTCTTGGCGGCATAGTATTCAGCCAAAACACAAGCGTTTGTGTTAGAGTCGTCACCACCAATGATAACCAATGCTTTGATACCGAGTTTCTTGATAATCTCAAATCCTTTTTCAAACTGATCTTCCTTTTCCAATTTCGTACGACCGGAACCGATAATATCGAAACCACCAGTGTTACGATATTCATCGATGATGTCAGCAGTCAGCTCCATATAGTTATGGTCTACCAACCCACCGGGACCTAAGATGAAACCATACAATTTGTTTTCCGGATTCAGTTTCTTGATACCGTCAAACAAACCGGAAATCACATTGTGTCCACCGGGAGCTTGACCACCCGAAAGAATCACACCTACATTCATAGCAGGAAGAGCTACCGCTTCACCGGCTTCAAATGTAATCAACGGCATTCCGTACGTGTTGGGAAACAAAGCTTTGATAGCTTCCTGATCGGCTACAGATTCAGTAGCAGTACCTGCCACTGCTTTAACAGCTCCTGATGCCAATGCTTTTGGAAGTTTGGGCTGATAAGCAGCCCTTGCGATTTGCAATGCACTTTTAGTCATTTTCTCTATTTTTATTTAAAGGTGTTAGTAAGTTTCTTATCAAACTTGAAAAGCGTTGCAAATTTCGCACTTTTTTCCGAATTATGAAAATTCTTCTTTCTTTTGTTTAGGGATTTTGTTTCCAACCTCCACCTAAAGCCTTATAAAGTTGTACTACAGTTATCAATTCGTCGCGAATCGCATTACTCAAGCCAATCTGCGCATCGAAATATCCACGTTGCGCATCCAACACGTCCAGATAATTAATGACACCGTTAATGTATTGAAGCTGTGCAAGTTCCATATAGCTCTTCGCCGAACGTTCCAGATTCGCACGAAGCTCATATACCTCTTTTATCTTGTTGAAATTCACTATCGCATTACGTGTCTCTTTGAAAGCCTGCAATACAGACTTCTCATAATTGTGTACTTCAACTTCATAGGCCGCCTTTTTCGCTTTCAGTGCAGCACGGTTCTTTCCCCAGCCAAAAATTGGAGTCAATAAAGCCCCTTCCATAACCGCATAAGGAGATTTCAACAGTTCCGATAGAGACGTGCTTTCCGAGCCAAATCCTCCTGTCAGGGCAAGACGCGGAAACATATTCGTATAAGCCACCCCTACTTTAGCATTGGCTGCAATCAGCTTTTGTTCAGCCTGACGGATGTCGGGACGACGTTCCAATAAAGTGGACGGTAATCCGATAGGAAGCGTTTCCGGTGACTTAAACTCCTGAAGCAAACGTGAACGGGCAATCTTGTTTGGATATTCACCTGCCAGAAAAGCTATATCATTTTCTTTCAAGGAAATCTTCCGTTCCAAGTCCGGAACCAAAGTTGCCGTACGTGCCAATTCCACCTGCGACTGACGGTACGACGTCTCCGAAGTCAATCCTCCGGCAAAACGGATACGAGCCAAACGGACTCCTTCTTCACGGGCTTTCAAGGTTTGTTTTACGATATCCAATTCCGTATCCAAAGCCACCAACTCATAATATGCCTGTGCCACCTCCGCTACAATAGTCATTCGTAGTGCCCGTTGTGCCTCTACCGACTGTAAATACTCTGCAATGCTAGCCGAACGCGCCCAACGCAAATTTCCCCAAAGGTCAAGTTCCCAAGAGACTAGAAACTGCGCTTCAAAGGTATCCGACCTCTTAAAAGCCTCTCCTCCATGATTTTCGAGTTCACGCTCTGCCGTCACTTTCCCTTTTATATCAGGAAGCAATGCTGCCGTAGAAATCCTCTTCTGTGCAGCCATCTCTTTCACACGGGCAGCAGCTATCAGCATATCCTTATTATGATCCAATGCCCGTTCTATCAAGCTTCTCAATGTAGAATCCGTATAAATATCTTTCCAGTCCTGATCACCAAAGCTAACTGAGTCCTGATGTTGAGCCAAACTGTCGGGTAGATGAAGATCGGGACGGACATAACTTTTTCCTACCTTGCAGGAAGTCAATATTCCTACAAATAACAATATGACAATATATAGTTTCTTTCGTTTCATCATTTCTTCTGTTTTAAGAGTTTAGACTTCGTCTTATATACCATCACAAAGAAAAACGGTACAAGAATGATACCGAATACAATAGCAAATATCATTCCGAAAAAGACACCTGTACCGATTGCCTGCCGACTTGCCGAACCGGGTCCGCTAGCCAAAACCATTGGAAGCATACCGAGCACAAACGCGAGCGAAGTCATCAAGATCGGACGGAAACGTAAACGGGCCGCATAAATAGCCGACTGCACCAAGTCTTCTCCCTTGTCAACCTGCACTTTAGCAAATTCAACAATCAAAATTGCATTCTTGGCGGCAAGCCCCACCAACATGACCAGACCGATCTGAAAATACACATCGTTCTCCAATCCGCATACCCATACCCCAAGATAAGCACCCAAAGCGGCAACGGGCAAAGAAAGCAATACGGCAATAGGTACTGTCCAGCTTTCATATTGCGCAGCAAGAAAGAGAAATACGAAAAGGAATACCAATGCCATCACCATGCCTGTCTGACCTCCGGCCTGTTTTTCTTGGTAAGAAAGTCCGCTCCATTCCAAACCTATATTGTCTGGAAGATGTTCACGAGCAATCTGTTCCATGATCTCCATCGCTTGTCCGGAACTGTATCCTTGCGCAGCTGCCCCACGAATGACTGCCGTAGTAAACATATTGAAGCGTTTGATACTACCTGGCCCTGTGGTATAAGAAGCGTTCCCTAAAGATGTTAACGGTATCATAGCTCCATTAGAGGCCTTGACGAAGAATAGATTGATATTATCCTTATGCTCACGGTAAGGAGCTTCCGCCTGAATGTATACCTTATATATACGGTTGAACATATTGAAATCATTTACGTATACTGAACCGGTATAGGCTTTCATGGTAGAAAATACATCAGCCAAAGGTACACCGAGCATTTTCACTTTGTCCCGGTCTACATCAAAATAGAGCTGCGGTATCTCCGATTGCAAAGAAGAAGACAAACCCGTCAATGCCTTATTTTTAGAAGCGTAATACATTAATGTATCCGCCGCATCCACCAGATTGTCAAAAGTGGCTTCCCCACGAGCTTCCAACTGCATTTCAAAGCCTCCCGAAGTACCTAAACCCGGTATCACCGGCGGAGTGGAAAGATAGACTTTGCATTCCGGATATTCCTCAAGATGTCTCTCCACTGTATCCATAATCTTTTCGATACTTGTGTTCTTGCGCTCTTCCCAAGGTTTCAGTATAACCGTCAACTCGGTACGTCCTTGATTACTGCCTACACGCGGACTGCTTCCCGTCACATTCTGAATATATTCTATGTATGGATTCTTTTCCAGATAAGCAATAGCACGATCGGTCACTATGCGCGTACGTTCCAAAGTTGCTCCCTCCGGCAATTCCAATTCAATCTTGAAGTAACCCTGGTCCTCTACGGGCAAAAAACTAGTCGGAATAATACGATGAACCAACATTATGGCTATCAACACCATACCGAAAGCGCTCAACACCCGGCGAGGATGCTTGATAGTCCGGGTAACGGCAGCTACATATTTATTACCGCCAATACCTAGCCATTCATTGATTTTCCTGAAAACAATATTTTTCTTCTTCCCACTATCCGGTTTTAAGATCAGAGAACACATGACCGGACTCAATGTCAAAGCTACAACCGTGGAAATGAGCACGGATACTACAATCGTCACTGTAAACTGACGATATAACTGTCCTGTAATTCCGCTCAAGAAACTGACAGGCACGAACACGGCAGCCAATACCAATGAAGTGGCAATCAAGGCGCTTGCCAGTCCGTTCATCGCTTTTTTAGTAGCTTCATAAGGACTCAGCTTTTCCGTTTCCATAATATGCTCTACTCCTTCCACCACTACAATTGCATCGTCCACCACAATACCGATGGCAAGAATCAATCCGAGCAAAGTCAAGATATTCAAAGAGAAACCAAAGATCAACATAAAGCCGAAAGTTCCGATCAATGAAATAGGTACCGCCACTACAGGAATCAACGTCGCACGCCAGCTCTGTAAAGAAAGATATACTACCAACACCACCAGTACTAAAGCCTCAAATAAGGTTTTATATACTTCATGGATAGATTCTGAAATATAGGTTGTCATATCAAACGGAATCTCGTAGCTCAACCCTTCCGGGAAGTTCTTGCTAATTTCCGCCATCGCTTCCTTCACTCTTTCAGCCACCTCCATCGCATTGGCACCCGGCAACATATAGATGCCAAGCACAGCGGCATTCTCACCGTTGATACCACTCTCTGTATTGTAGGAAGAAGCCTCCAAAGAAACACGTGCCACATCCCTCAACCGAATGATGGAACCGTTTGCATTGGCACGCACCACAATATCCTCAAACTGCCCAACCGTAGAAAGACGTCCTTGAGTTGTAATAGGAATCGTTATATCCAATCCCTGTACCGGTTGTTGCCCTAGCACACCTGCCGCAGATTCACGGTTCTGATCTTTCAAGGCATTTTGCAAGTCTTGCACGGTCAGACCGAAATTCGCCAATTTATCAGGCTGTGCCCATATCTGCATTGCATAATAACGGCTACCAATATTTGAGACACGTCCCACTCCCGGAATACGGCGAATCACATCAAGCACATTGATGGTAGCAAAGTTACTCAGATAAATTTCGTCAAACTTCGGATCAGTGGAAGTCAGACAGAGTGTCATCAACTGGCTGGGAGCCTGCTTTTCTACCGAAATACCATTCTGGATCACCTCTGTCGGCAAACGGGATTCCGCCAGTTTCACACGATTCTGAATTTCGACTGCCGCCAAATCCGGATCAGCAGAAACATCAAATGTAACCGTTGCCGAAAAACCTCCGGAATTAGAACTGTTCGACTCCATATAAAGCATTCCCGGCGTACCATTGATCTCCTGCTCAATCGGAGTAGCTACTGCCTGAGATACGGTAAGCGCACTCGCACCCGGATAAGAAGCACTGATCTTCACCACCGGAGGAGTGATCTGCGGATATTGATCAACCGGAAGCATTGTCAGACCGATAATACCGACAATCACAATCACGATAGAGATTACAGCCGAAAAAACCGGCCTATCTATAAAAAACGTAACTTTCATCGCCTATTCTCCTTTTGTGTTATCCTTCGTTTCCATCTCCTGCTGACTTACCCGCACTTTCATTCCCGGCGTCAACTTATGGAAACCTTCCACTACAACAATTTCTCCTGCTGCCAGTCCTCTTTCCACCACTACATTATTCCCTACTTCCGGTCCTAATTCAATAAAACGTTTCTCTACCGTATTATCCTTACGCATGGTATAAATATATGCTCCTCCTTTTTCAATGGTAACCGCTTTCATCGGAACAACGAGTGCACCTTCACGAACATCCAACAATAGTTTGACCTTAGTAAACTGTCCCGGCAACAAGACTTGTTTCGGATTCGGCATTTCGGCACGGACGGAAAAAGTTCCCGTCTGAGGATCGACCTGCGGTTCGGCAAAATCTACATATCCTTTATATGGATAAACGGTATTATCCGCCAGCGTAATAGTGATATTGGGTTGCCAGGAACGGGTAGAGTCCTGTTGTCCCAAATTAATATTTCTTTCTTTACTTTTCAGATAATCGAGTGCCGTCATACTAAAATCCACCAATACTGTGTCACTTTTCACAATGGTAGCAAGCAATGACTTTCCACCGGGACCGACCAACGTACCTAAATCCACGTTTCTTTCACTGATATGTCCCGACAGAGGAGAACGGACAATAGTATAACCCAATTCCAATTCCGCCTGTGCCAAGTCTGCTTCGCTCATAGCCACCGTTGCTTCGGCACTTTCAAAAGCAGCTTCCGCATTATCCAAATCCAACTGACTTGCAGCGTTTTGTTCAAACAACGGACGGATACGCTTTAAATCACGTTCCGCTTTCAAAGCCTGCGCCTCATCTTTCTTCAACTGCGCTCTCGCCTTGTCCGCTTTGGCACGATACTGATCCTGATTGATTACAAATAAAACCTGATTCTTATTTACATACGTACCTTCGGCAAAAAGCATATTCTCCAAATAACCTTCCACACGCGCACGTACTTCGACAAACTGTTGGGCACGGATACGCCCGACATATTCCCCGTATATTTCCACATCATCTTTAACTACCGGTTCCACAATGACTGTCGGCATTTCCGGCTCAACCTTCTGAGGCCGGGTTAGTATCCAATACGCCCCCAACACAATTACCACACAAATTATAGCAGCAATGTTTCTCTTTCTTCTCAGTTTCAACTCATGTTTCGAAAAGAATAATCTCATATCGAATCTTATTATTAAATTTAACTTATGCTTGTTCTATCTTCCTCTCAAGCAAATAGTATGCCAAAATCATTACATTTATTATTCACTGTCTATCAACTCATTATACTTTGTCATGCTAAATGCGGAAATGTAGAATTTATCGGAAATATGTAGAAATAATCCACAATTCCGACTTTTGGAACATTTTTTTCCATTTCCCAATTCAACAACTAAACAAAATATACCCTACATTTGTAGTATATATAAACACCTGTCTGATGAAAAAACAAATACTTTCAACATTGGTTTTATTAACCTGCTTAATATTTCCTTTTTCTTTGCATTCTCAAGAGCAACAACGCAAAAAAGTAGGAGTAGTCCTGAGCGGCGGAGGTGCCAAAGGTATGGCTCATATCAAAGCCTTGAAAGTGATTGAGGAGGCCGGAATTCCTATTGATTATATAGCCGGGACCAGTATGGGAGCCATCGTAGGAGGGCTTTACGCCATAGGCTACACACCTGAGCAGTTGGACAGCATGGTGCGAAAGCAAAATTGGACATTCTTGTTGAGCGACCGGGTAAAACGGAGTTCCATGTCACTAACGGAGCGTGAACGTTCCGAAAGGTTTATTGTTTCCATCCCTTTTACAAAAACACCCAAAGACGCAGCTTCAGGAGGAATCGTAAAAGGGCAGAATCTAGCCAATCTATTCTCGGATTTGACAATGGGGTATCATGACTCCATCAACTTTAATAAACTGCCCATTCCCTTTGCCTGTGTGGCAGCCAATGTAGTGAACGGAGAACCTATTGTATTCCATGACGGAATACTCTCCACCGCCATGCGTGCCAGTATGGCCATTCCCGGGGTATTTACTCCGGTACGGAAAGACAGTATGGTATTAGTGGACGGCGGAATCGTAAACAATTATCCGGCAGATGTAGTGAAAGCTATGGGGGCGGATATTATTATCGGAGTAGATGTGCAGAATGCTTTAAAAAAGGCAGACAAGCTGAACAGTGCACCCGATATTCTGGGACAGATTGTCGACCTTACCTGCCAGTCCAATCATGAGAAAAATGTAGATATCACAGATACCTATATCCGTGTGAATGTGGAAGGATATTCCTCCGCCAGCTTTACTCCGACCGCCATTGACAGTTTGATGCGAAGGGGTGAAGAGGCGGCAAGATCGCAATGGGAATCCCTGCTTGCCTTAAAAAAGAGAATAGGGATACCGGAAGATTATAAGCCCAAGCAGCATGGCCCCTACTCTTCCCTCTCCAATGTGCGCACCATTTACGTCACAGATATTTCTTTCTCCGGAGTAGAGACTGACGACAAAAAATGGTTAATGAAGAAATGTAACTTAAAAGAAAACAGTAACATTACGACGCAGCAAATAGAACAGGCCTTAGACCTGTTACGCGGTAGCCAGTCTTACTCTAGTGCCAGTTATACACTGACAGATACTCCCGAAGGCTACCATCTCAACTTCCTGTTGCAAGAGAAATATGAAAGAAGAATCAATCTGGGTATCCGCTTCGATTCGGAAGAGATTGCCTCTCTGTTGCTTAATGCCACTGCAGACCTCAAGACTCATATTCCTTCCCGCCTATCCCTCACCGGACGGTTGGGTAAGCGATATGCCGCACGCATCGACTATACACTCGAACCCATGCAGCAGCGTAATTTCAACTTCTCATATATGTTCCAATACAACGACATCAACATCTACGAGAAGGGAAACCGTGCCTACAATACAACCTATAAATATCACTTAGCCGAATTCGGCTTCTCGGATGTATGGTACAAAAACTTCCGTTTCGGGCTCGGACTCCGTTTTGAATACTACAAATACAAAGATTTCCTGTTTAAACAACCGGAACTGATTGATTTGAAAGTAGAATCGGAACATTTTCTGAGTTATTTTGCCCAAATACATTACAACACATACGATAAAGGATATTTCCCCGCCAAAGGCAGCGACTTTAAGGCTGCCTATTCCCTCTACACGGATAATATGGCGCAATATAACGAACACGCTCCTTTCTCTGCATTGAGTGCTTCATGGGCAAGTGTTCTTCCCATCACCCGCCGCTTCTCCGTCATTCCTTCCATCTATGGACGTATCCTGATCGGGAGAAACTTTCCCTATCCTCTGCAAAATGCAATCGGAGGTGAAGTTCCCGGCTTCTATATACCTCAGCAATTACCATTTGCCGGAGTCAACAATATAGAACTGATGGATAATGCAATTATGATTGCGTCTTTAAAATTAAGACAACGGATGGGAGCCATCCATTACCTCATCCTGACCGGAAACTACGGACTGACGGACAGTCATTTTTTCAAAATATTAAAAGGCAAGCAATTGTTCGGTATCAGTGCCGGTTATGGAATGGACAGCGTCTTCGGGCCATTGGAAATCTCATTGGGCTACTCCAACCAGACGGATAAAGCAAGTTGTTTTGTGAATCTAGGGTATTACTTTTAACAGGATGAATCATTCAGAAGTTGTAGCAGGCGCTGTGCCAAAATACGACAATCCGCACGATTGACTTTTCCATTTCCCGTTTGCGGAATACAATCCGCTACCAGAATGTGCTTGGGACGATAATATGGTTCCAATATCGTTTGTATTCCTTTTTCCATCTCTTGTATATCCGGCTGTTCCGCCAGCAATAAAACCACAGCCTGCCCCAAGCGCTTGTCCGGAACAGAGGTAATAACAAACGGTATCGGAATCAACAGGCGAAGTTTTTTTTCTATTTCTTCCGCTTGAATTTTAATTCCCCCGCTATTTATCACATTATCTTTCCGTCCCAGAATAGAAAAACTTCCATCGGGATGGATACGTGCAATGTCATTGGTTTGCAGAATATCAGCGCAAACCAAAGGTGCTTCAATCACTAAAGTATTTTCTGGAGACAAAGACAAATGCACCGAAGAGAAAGGATGATAGTGTTCGGAAGCCGCAGGACCGTTCAGACGGCGAAGAGCGATATGGGATAAAGTTTCAGTCATCCCGTAAGTAGAATAGACAGCTCCCGGAAGAAATTGAATGTCCGCTTCCAGTCTGGCATCAACCGCTCCCCCGCCTATTATCAAAATATCCGTTTGCTTCAACCGTTCCTTTTCTTCAAGAACCTGAAGAGTATTATAAACTTGTAGCGGAACCATTGCCGCAAACTTCAACGGTTCGTGTATATCGGACAATGGATGACCGGAAGCAGGACGCACAATCAAATTCAAACCTGCAACTAAAGAGCGCACCACTACCATCATTGCTCCGATATAACGGAGGTTCATACATAACAAGGCCGTATCTCCCGCCTGCAAATTCAGGTATTCACAAGTCAGACGCGCACTCTGCATCATTTGTTCTTTACGTACCATTAATTTTTTCGGCATACCGGTAGACCCGGATGTATGAACCGCAAGTAAAGGGGAATCGTTGAACCACTCCTGTAGAAAAAGGAATAAATCCCATATGGCGGAAGGATAGTTTTCTACTCCCCGCACCATACATCTGCGTATATCATCAGGTGTATATTCCTTTCCTTCTAGCAGCAAGCGTTGCTTTTGTCGATTGAATACCATCATCTGTCAAACCACAAACAATCTTTTCTTATTTCAAGCGGCATTTCTACGTTATCAGTAAAAAGCAATCCTGTCCCTAATCCCTGAGGCAACGGATTGTCGAAAGTAGCGCACCATTGTGCAATGGCGTTCAGACCGATATTAGACTCCAAAGCAGATGTAATCCACCAACTGATACGCTGACGTTCGGCCTCCGCAATCCATTCGTTTCCACCACTTATTCCACCATGCAACGAAGGTTTGAGGATGATATACTGCGGTCGAATAGCAGAAAGCAGTTTCCGTTTCTCTACCAGAGTATTACACCCTATCAACTCTTCATCCAAAGCTATCGGCAAAGGAGACTCGGAGGTAAGACGCGCCATCTCCTCCCATTGTCCGGCACGGATAGGCTGCTCAATGGAATGCAAATCCAATTCAGACAACCGTTTCAGTTTCTCCATAGCGTCAGCCGGAGCAAAAGCCCCATTCGCATCTACACGGAGCTCAATCTCATTGGAAGAAAAGTGCGCACGGATATGACGGAGCAGAGCCAATTCTTCTTCAAAGTTGATCGCACCGATTTTGAGTTTGATACAACGGAAACCTACATTCATTTTCGTTTCTATCTGCGCCAGCATTTTATTGAAGTCGCCCATCCAGATAAGGCCGTTAATAGGAATCCCTGTTTCTCCGCGAGAGAAAGCGGTATCCCACAAAGCCCAATCTCCCGTATGATAGTGACGGATGGCAGTTTCAAGTCCGAAAAGGATAGAAGGATACTTACGCAAAGCGCCCACATCCAATCTCCCATTTTGCTTTTCCACTTCCCGACAGGCTGCTCCTAATATATCTTCATAATCGGGAAGATCGTCACAGCTCAGTGCAGGCAGAGGAGCACACTCCCCTATTCCCACCCGACCGGGAAATTCGGAAGAGGTAAAATGGAGATACCACACTTTCCGGGTGGAGTATGTACCTCGCGAAGTTCCTGCCGACTGCTTGAAATGGAGCAATCGGGGAATGATCTTAATCTTGCAATCCATTGAATATAAATAATATATCAAAGTATCATTTTTAGGGGAACTTCGGATATTGCTTGAAGTTCGGTTTACGCTTTTCCAAAAAGGCATTCTTTCCTTCCTGAGCCTCATCCGTCAGATAATAAAGCAATGTCGCATCTCCCGCCAGTTCCTGAATTCCGGCCTGACCGTCCAATTCGGCATTCAGTCCTGCCTTAATCATACGCAAAGCCAACGGACTAAGCAACATCATCTCTTCTGCCCATTGCACATATTCGTCTTCCAATTGTTCCAAAGGAACTACTTTATTGACCAGTCCCATATCCAACGCTTCCTGCGCATTGTATTTCCGGCAGAGGAACCAGATTTCCCTGGCTTTCTTCTGACCTACCACACGTGCCAGATAAGAAGCACCGAATCCGGCATCAAAACTTCCCACACGAGGTCCCGTCTGACCGAAAATAGCATTCTCGGAAGCTATAGACAAATCACATACCACATGAAGCACGTGCCCGCCACCAATCGCAAATCCGTTCACGGCAGCAATCACCGGCTTCGGGATACTGCGTATCTGCTTTTGCACCTCCAGTACACTCAAGCGGGGAACCCCGTCTTTTCCGATATATCCGCCACGTCCTTTCACATTCTGGTCACCTCCCGAACAGAAAGCCTTATCACCTGCACCGGTAATAACAATCACATCAATATCCGCTTCCTCGCGACAAATGCGTAGCGCATCACTCATTTCAGCAGTAGTAGTCGGAGTAAACGCATTCCGATAGCGTTCACGGTTAATCGTGATACGGGCAATTCCATTATAATAATCAAAAAGAATATCATCGTATTCTCTGATCGTAGTCCACTCTCTTTGTGTTGACATAACCTATTTTTCTTTTATTTGATAATAATAATTCTTCAACATACGCGCATCCTTGTTTTTGTTGGTAAACACCTCCAACAACACAGGTTGTTCCATCTCTTCGGGCTGAGTAAAAATTTTCATTGCCTCCGCCAGTTCATCCCCATCTTCAACTTTCATATAGAGAAATCCGCGCTCTTCCGCCCAGCCTTTGGCGGAAGTCTTATGAACGGCTGCGATAAACTTATGGGATGTGCCCGACATATCCAATCCCGGCAATGTATGAAAAATTTCTCCTCCGCCATTATTCAACAAAAGGATACGCAGGTTGGGACGAACATTGACATTCCACAAAGCATTCATATCATAGAAGAAACTCAAATCCCCGATAGCGATAAAATTCAGTTTATCGGAAGCTGCCGCATAACCGACCGCTGTAGACAAAGACCCTTCAATACCACTCGTACCCCTATTACAGCAAACTTCAATAGTTGAAGGTATCGAATAAAGCTGGGCATAACGAACTACCGAACTATTTGCCAAGTGCAATGCGCACGACTCTGGCAAAGCTTTCACCAATGCACCGACAACCGACATTTCGGAATAAGCAAAGTCCGGTTCAGGAATAGTGTTGCAATAATTCTCCCACACACGGGGATATCCGGGCACACGATTATCCAGCAAACTTGCTATCTTCTCCAGAAACTCAAACGGGTCCATTTCAATCACGGTAGTCAACGAACCGTATAAATCGACCACCTCACCATCCGGCGACACATGCCAATGTTCTTTAGGCGGGTGTTGGCGGAGAAATTTCTTCAGTCGTTTGGAAACAATATGCCCCCCATAAGTAATCAGCAATTCGGGAACCATCTGTTCCATCTTATCTTCCGGAACAGCATAAAGTGCCGCATCGAAATTCTTGACCGGAATGCCAGGTATGGTCTGATTGCCTATATGCTCCGTCAACCAGGCAAAATGTCTGTATAATAGTTTGGTATGCCGTTTCTCAAACAAATAAATAAGATTCATCTGCCCGACAATGACCATCCGCTTCTGGTATTTATTCATCCGTTCAACCAGACCGTTATAATCACGGTCATAAACATTCAATCCCTGATAACGGGTGATAACACGCACTTCCGGCAATTTGTCCACTGTAAACTGAAACAGCGGTTCGGAAACAGGCACATTGATATGTACCGGTCCTTTCCCATGATGATGTGTCTCCAATAAAGCCTCATTAACCAGACGATTACAATACCATTCGTCTTCCTCTGTATGAATCTCGGGAAGATTCACGGACTTCTTGACCAACGTCCGGAATACATCAGGCTGCGGCAAAGTCTGTCCGTCCATCTGCCCGATCCAGGCAGCGGGACGATCCGCAGAAATGACAACCAAAGGAACATTCTGATAAAAAGCTTCCGCAACAGCCGGGTGAAGATTCAGCAACGCCGTACCGGAAGTACAGCAGATTGCAGCAGGTTTGCCACCATTCAACGTAAGCCCGATAGCAAAATAACCCGCACTCCGTTCATCAGTCATCGCATAACAGGTAAAGCCCGGATGATTGGACAAAGTATGCACAATAGGCGCGTTACGGCTACCGGGACACAACACAACCTTAGTAATGCCGTGCGCCTCAAGCAACGCAACCAGTTGGAGTATGTTTTTCTTGTCTGTATACATGATGATTAGTGATTAGCTTGTTAATGATTAGTAATTAGCGATAATGGAGGTGGAAGTAATCAGACGTTTCATTGTCTGCAACTTTTTTTCCGTTTCCAGCCATTCATCATTCAGCTCCGAAGAGGCCAATAGTCCGCCACCGGCATAAAGAGTCAGTCGTTCATCCTCGATATGCATACAACGTAAATTCACATATAAATCAGTCCTTCCATTCGGATCCAGCCATCCGATAAAACCGGAATAATAACGACGGTCATACCCTTCGTTTTCCAATATAAAGCGATAGGCCTCTTCCTTTGGCAAACCACACACCGCAGGCGTCGGATGCAACACTTTCAGGAGATCTCCCAAACCATTATTATCTCTCAAAGAGAAATGAAAATCTGTTTTCAAATGTGACAAAGCTCCGGCGTATGCAGGATAAGGTCCGCTTTCAGTAGAATGGATGCCCAAAGAAAGAAGTCGGCTACGGATATAAGCAGTTACGTAATCCTGCTCTTTCCTGTTTTTTTCATCCCATACTTGCGGCAATTTGCCATCCTGCAAAGGCTGTGTTCCGGCCAGTGCAACCGTATTCCATTCATCTTTCTCACCCGATAAAATAATTTCGGGAGTACTTCCCAACCAAATGCCGGTCTGGGGAGTGTAACATAGGTATATATATGAATGAATATAACGCTTGCAGGCCGCACGAAATACGGATGAAAGAGAAAAGTCCGCCCCCTTATCCATCGTAATACGCCGGGAAAGTACCAACTTGTCAAAAGTCCCGTCACGTAAGGCATTGATAAATGCTTGAAAACAGTCGGCATACTCCTTCGTGTAAGAGGTCTGAAAATTTTCTTGCTCTTGTATTTGCAAAGAAGCCTCATATTCTTCCTCCGTATCATCGTCAAGAGAAAGGGATTGCCCCCAGCCATCAGATTGTATCAGTACAACCGGACACATCTCACTCACCCGAAAGGGAGCGATAACAAATCCTTTCTGTCCGTTCAACTCTTGCAAATCGTATATCAAACGGATCTCCTCCTCCGCCTGTGTCAACAGACGGGGAAGTTTCTCTCCGGGAATACGGTATACCACAAAAGGTCGCTTTTGCCGGATAAGCGCATCAATAACTGTCAGATTACTTATTTCTTCGTCAATCATCTTTTTTTCATAACACTGTTGACTACCCGTACGGAAGACACCAGTTTGTTTGTTGAAGTAAAGACATCCACATTCCATACATGAGATGAGCGTCCTTTGTGTACAATGGTTCCCACTGCCCGCACGGTATCTCCTTCGTGGGCGGAAGATATATGATTTCCGCTGACCTGCATTCCCACTACTATTTCATCAGGCTGGCAAAGAATCATAGAACCCAGTCCTGCAACCGTTTCAGCCAATGCAAGCGTAGCACCGCCATGTAGAATGCCGAAAGGCTGGCGAGTACGGTGATCGACAGGCATTGTCGCCTCTACTCTGTCCTCAGACGCATACGTATATTGGATACCCAGATTTCCCATCAATGCGTGACGCGCCTGCGCATTCAGTTGGTCTAACGGAATTTCCGCCGCACGGACTTCGGCTATGATTGCTTTTTCAACGGCAAGGGCTACCCCGTCTTCTTCATTCGACGCTGTCACATAATCGGCACACGCTTTCACCGAGTCTTGAGAATGCCCCATAGCTATTCCCAACCCCGCTAACTGAATCATAGTCACATCGCATACACCGTCACCAATAGCAATGACCTCATCACGTGTCAGGTTCAACGCTTCCAACAAAGCTCCCAAAGTATTCGCCTTGTCGATAGCACACGGAACGACCTCAAGGAAATAGGGTTCGGAACGGAAAACATCCAATGCTCCGTTCAGCCGTCTTTTCCAATGATCTTCCAAACCGACAAGTGCTTCTTCATCATCACTGACAAGCATACATTTGCAAGGAGCAAAGTCAATGGCTGAGGAGAATTCTTCTTCCTTTATCACCCGCAAATTATTCAATTCGGCTTCATCCCGGATATGTTTATTCTCGGAAGAATCGGTTATAATGGTGTCATCGTGGTACGTGAACAGCGCAAATCCATTCTTACGGGCTTTCTTTTCCAGATAAGGCAGCATTTCCGGATTTATGCGACGTTCAAACAGAATCTCTCCGTTCTGTGCATTGATAATCTGACAACCATTATAGGAAAGGATAAAACCTCCGTAATTTCCAAGTTCAAGAGATTTTGCCAACGGCAGCAAACCATAGGTCGGCCTGCCGGAAGCCAAAACAATACGTACTCCCATCTGTTGAATCTTCAACAAAGCGGCCAGCGTACGTTTACTAATTTCTTTCGCATCATTCAGTAGTGTTCCGTCTACATCCAAGACCAATAATTTATACTTCATGGCTACACGATTTTGATTTAGATTACAAAGGTAGGAAATTGAGTGAACGACAGAAAGCGTAAGCAGATAAAAATTACTTTAATTTCACTCTTTCAAACGCATTTCCAGATAATCGCGGAGTATTCGGGCATGATTATATACAGGTTCTTTAGAAGCGTAAATGAGTGTTACTACCGGACGCGGCTTGATAAGGGCCAGAAAATCGGTCGCTGCCAGAGAAGCATCCAGCTCTTTCTGATACAGTACGACGAAGTCATTCCAGTGTCCCGGTATATCATCGTGAAACCATTTACGCAAAGCAGCGGATGGAGTGATATCTTTTGCCCAATAATCATATCTCAACCATTCCTTTTTTATTCCGCGCGGCCATAATTTGTCAACCAATACCCTATATCCGTCTGCCTCCGAAAAGTCTTCGTATACTCGCTTTATCCTAACCTGTATCATGATTATTTATATTGATTACTTATTAGAATAAACCGATAAGGCTGGAAATTGTTTAACCATACAAGAACATTGTACGACCTAATTCTTAAAGAGATTCTTGCGCTTTCTTAAACTCGTACGGAGTCATGCCCGTCTTTTTCTTGAAAAGATTATATAATATCGGGGTACTGTTGAATCCGACTTCATCAGCTATGGCACGTATCGTATAATTAGGATGCAGTTTTAATAATTTAATTGCATAATCTATACGCAAATCATTGATGTATCCATTAAAATTAGTACCGGTACATTCTTTTATCATTCGGGCAAAACGTGCGTTATTCAAATGCACGAGTTGTGCCAAATCTTCTCTCGACAATTCTGAAGAAAGATATAACTGGTCTTGAACAACAATACGGTTCAGTTCAATAAATATTTTTTTATTCTCTTCTTCTTCCCCGCTCGCTTTGCCGGTTTCATCAGATATCTCCTCTTGGTCGCCAAACAAAATACTTTCATCTTCTATATCTTGTGAGATCATAAGCTGTTCATCAATATCCAATGACTGACTGTCTTTCTTCCTGGCCAATCTCTCGTTTATAAACTTAGCAAGGATTTTATTCTTATATCTGATAATATGGTTGAAACGCCACATACGCCATAATACAAACAAAGTCAACAGTGTAATACACGTCAAAAAGGTCAATGTTATGTTTCTGACTTTTAATTGGAATGCTTGTTTGGCTATATAGTCCTCTTTTTCAGAAGTATCATACATCGTATTCAACTCTAATGCCGCATTCTCTTTATCCCTGTTATTAATACTATCCGTTATAGCTATAATAGCTCCTTGCAAAATTGCCGCTTCCTTATAGTTTCCCATCCCCATATAGGCTTGCACTTCCCTTTCAAGCACATTCATATATTGCGCATTGATAGTATCTTGCTGCTTCCTCATCAGTTCTTTAAACTCCTGACTGTTGTCAATCACCTGCTTGTAATGCTTGGAAGCCAGCAAATAAGGAATTGAATACATTTTTCCATCAGGTGTACGAGAGTATTCAGTCGATTGATACATCGCAAAGTACTTTTCAGCCTGCCCATATTTCTTTTCCATATAGCAATTATATGCCCATTTAGAGTACAGATAACCATATTGCATATCAACCAATCCTTTCGGAACATCAGGTAAAGTTTCCAATTTTTTTATCTGCTTTTCACGTTCCAAAGCCATAACAGATGCATCCTCATACAAAGAGTCAGTCATTAAATAACTCATTTTCCCTCCATAGAAAGAAGAGAGCATTCCTATCTCTTTTACGCCTTTTCTCCCTTTCAACAAATCGATAGCAGAATCAAAATAATCATACGCTTTATCTTTAAATGATAACATACGGTTATTCTCTCCAATGCAGTATAGCAACCGGGCTTCGGACACGCGGTCCTCCAACCTTTTTGATTGGGCAATCCCGTCAAGCGCATAATTCATACTCTCGTTATATTTACTCATCAAGAAAGATAATTCCGCCAAATAAACAGTCATTTTCAATAAGTGTTCAGGGTCCTTTTGATATACGGAATCAAGCACATAAGATTTTCTTGCATATACATAAGCAAGCTTATTCATAAACAAATTGCGATATGACAGGCTACGTAACTCGTCTATAACTCGTAAAGGCATAGACTTTTTATTCTCCGCTACATCTAAAAGTTTCAAAGCACATTTCGGCTTCTCAATATAAATACTTCTTATATATTCAGTAGTTATGGAATCTGCATTTGTGGCCTCATCAGCCATTAAAATTTGGTTATGCACAAATAAAAGAATACATATACATACACCAAGTCGTATATACCTCATAGCGTCTACCATCATTTTATCCGTCAAAGGTAATTCTTATTATTAAAAAGTCAAGAAAGTATTTTGTTTCACAAGGTAAAAATAAGAAACATTAGCATTTTATTATTCAAGCAATGTAAACAACGCTTTATATACAGTAATGCAAACAATGCCTTTCCTTCCCAATAAGTTGCAATCTTCCGTCCCCTTCACCTTTTTTCTGTATCTCCCGTCGTTAGGGTATTAGCGGGTGAAGGGGAACACTTTCACCCGGCTTTCACAGTTCCTATGTGTATCATTTTGTTTCAGTTACATCTTAATTTTAAAAAACTATTGGAAGTATCTACCCGCTTTTACCCGGCAAGTCTGGCTTATTTCTTGAACAAACGTGACTCTAACGCCTATATTTTTCATTTATCATTAAAATGATAAGATATTATCACTATTGTGATAAGTAAGTATCATAAATATGATAAATTCTTATCACAGTAATGATAAGTATAATACATCAAGAGAAAATCTAGCTGCTTTTTGGACTATAATATTGCTATGTATACTTGCTGAAAGAGCATCCCTTCACCTGCTAACACCCATGAATAGGAGATAGCAGTGAAAAGGTGAAGGCTATTTTAATAAAACGGTATAGACACTATTTAAGAGCATATACGGAAATCGATGTTAAATAATAACAATAGCCAATTCTAATCCAGAATCAAATTAAGAAAAAGAATTACTTCAAACAATTGTTATCTATAAAATACTTGTATAAAAGAAAGAATAAATATGAATAGGAGATAATAGTTTCATCCGTATTGGGAACACCGCTTCTGCAACGTACAGAAACCTAAAGGATCATCAACAATGCCAATATGGTGTATATAAATCTTGTTTACAACTTCTCATTCGGAAAGTCCAAGTCAGGCGTGAAACTGAAGATGCAGAATAAAGATAAAGATTCAGGAATACTGAATAGATACTGATTTACTCTTCAAAAAATATCCAATATAGTCCATAAAGATTTCATAAGATATAGATTTCTTTATGGACTTTATCGTTATATAAATCTTAATTTATACAAAAACACCCGGCTTTACATTATAGGGTGTAAAACTGGATATTTATTTTGCAATTTGCTGATTTTCAGCGTTTATTGCGGAGAGACAGGGATTCGAACCCCGGGAAGTGTTACCTTCAACGGTTTTCAAGACCGCCGCAATCGACCACTCTGCCACCTCTCCAAAACTCCTTTATCAGAAGTGCTTTCCGTTGAAAGCGGTGCAAAGGTACGAATCATTTTTAAATCTGCAAACATTCTGATATTTTTTTCGCGAATAAATCGTATTTTTGCAGTCCATTAGCAAGATAGAAATATGATATATCCTCAAAATTTTGAGCAAAAGATAGGATTCGACCAAATAAGACAGCTACTAAAGGATAGATGTCTCAGCACTTTAGGCGAGGAACGAGTCTCTGATATGGTCTTTTCCGACCAATACGAAGAAGTAGAAGAGAAATTAAATCAAGTAACTGAATTTATCCGCATCATTCAAGAAGAAGACGGATTTCCCGATCAGTTCTTCTTTGATGTCCGTCCTTCATTGAAACGAGTACGGATAGAAGGCATGTATCTGGACGAACAAGAACTGTTTGACTTACGCCGTTCATTGGAAACAATCCGCGATATCGTACGCTTCCTACATCGGAATGAAGAGGAAGAAGAAAGCGATACCCCTTACCCCAGCCTGAAACGATTAGCCGGAGATATAGCCGTATTTCCGCAATTAATCGGAAAAATAGACGGTATTCTCAATAAATACGGTAAAATCAAAGACAACGCTTCAACTGAATTAGCACGCATACGTCGTGAACTCTCCAGCACAATGGGAAGTATCTCACGATCTTTGAACAGTATCTTGCGTAGCGCACAATCCGAAGGATACGTAGATAAGGATGTAACTCCAACTATGCGCGACGGCCGTCTGGTCATCCCTATAGCTCCGGGACTGAAACGGAAAATCAAAGGAATCGTACACGATGAATCCGCTAGTGGAAAGACTGTATTTATAGAACCCGCAGAAGTAGTAGAAGCCAATAATCGTATCCGTGAACTTGAAGGAGACGAACGACGGGAAATCATTCGTATTCTTACTGAGTTCTCCAATACCCTTCGCCCGTCTATTCCGGAAATCTTACAGTCGTATGAATTTCTGGCAGAAGTTGATTTTATCCGCGCAAAAAGTTATTTTGCAATACAGACGAACTGTTTGAAACCAGCTATAGAAAATGAGCAACTACTGGATTGGACAATGGCTGTTCATCCCCTGTTACAGCTATCATTAGCCAAACATGGGAAAAAAGTCGTGCCCCTGGATATCGAGCTTAACCAAAAACAACGCATCCTTATTATATCCGGTCCGAATGCCGGTGGTAAATCCGTCTGTCTGAAAACGGTAGGATTACTGCAATATATGCTTCAATGCGGAATGTTGATCCCGCTGCACGAACGCAGTCATGCAGGTATATTCAGCAGTATTTTTATCGACATCGGTGACGAGCAGTCCATTGAAGATGATCTTAGTACCTACTCTTCACATCTGACCAATATGAAAATCATGATGAAAAACTGCAATGAACGCAGCCTCATCTTGATTGATGAATTCGGAGGGGGTACGGAACCCCAGATAGGAGGCGCCATCGCCGAAGCCGTATTAAAACGTTTCAACCGGAAACAAACTTTCGGAGTGATCACCACTCACTATCAAAACCTGAAGCATTTCGCTGAAGACCATGAAGGAGTAGTAAATGGAGCCATGCTTTACGACCGTCATCTCATGCAGGCACTATTCCAATTGCAGATTGGCAATCCCGGAAGTTCGTTTGCCGTAGAAATCGCACGAAAAATCGGATTACCCGAAGATGTCATTGCAGACGCTTCGGAAATTGTGGGAAGCGAATACATCAACGCTGATAAATACTTGCAAGACATTGTCCGCGACAAACGTTATTGGGAGGGTAAACGCCAAACCATCCGACAACGGGAGAAACAGATGGAAGAAACCATTGCCCGTTACCAGACGGAGATGGAAGAGCTGCAAAAGTCAAGAAAAGAGATTATCAAACAGGCAAAGGAAGAAGCGGAACGAATACTGCAAGAATCAAATGCCCGTATTGAAAATACTATCCGCACCATCAAAGAAGCACAGGCCGAAAAAGAAAAGACTCGTCTGGCACGTCAAGAACTGACTGACTTCCGCACTTCTTTGGACGCATTAGCCTCCAAAGAACAAGAAGAAAAACTGGCACGGAAAATGGAAAAGTTGAAAGAAAAGCAGGAACGGAAGAAAAATAAAAAGAACGAACCGAAAGCTGCCAATGCCCCAACAATCATTGTTCCCAAAGTGACTCCCATTGGTATTGGCGAGAATGTAAAAATCAAAGGACAGACAAGTGTTGGTCAAGTCATGGAAATAAACGGCAAAAATGCAATTGTCGCTTTCGGAAGCATTAAAACGACTGTAAAGATAGACCGTCTCGAACGCAGCAATGCTCCTCAAAAGACGGAAGGGATTGCCAAGAGTACATTTGTCAGCAGCCAGACACATGATCAGATGTACGAAAAGAAACTCAGTTTCAAACAAGATATCGATGTGCGGGGTATGCGTGGCGATGAAGCACTGCAAGCAGTCACCTACTTTATCGACGATGCTATATTGGTAGGCATGGACCGCGTGCGCATTCTTCACGGAACAGGTACGGGAATACTCCGTACGCTTATCCGCCAATACCTCTCTACCGTACCGGGGGTCAGCCATTATGCTGACGAACACGTACAATTCGGAGGTGCCGGAATCACTGTAGTTGATTTTGACTAACCTATAAATAAAAACGTCTAAATACGAGAACAAAGCATGAAGAATAACCTATTAAGCGAAAAGCTGATTTATACCGGAGACAGTCTCACTCCTACCCATTTGCACCTATGCACGTATAGTACGACAGAAATACAGGAGTCGTCCGGTAATACCTTCCAATCAATCAAAGATACATTGGACAATACGCACATCAATTGGCTGCAAGTACACGGGATGAAAGATACGGAAACCATCCGTGAGATTTGCAGTCATTTCGAAATAGACTTCCTTGTATTACAGGATATTCTAAATGCAAACCACCCCACCAAAATCGAAGAGCATGATAAATATATTGTCCTGATCTTGAAATTATTCTATCCCAATACACATAAGGGAGAGGACGAGTTGGACGAACTGCTCCAACAACAAGTATGCATTATTCTCGGAAGTAATTATGTACTTACCTTCCTCGAAAAAGGAACCGACTTCTTCGACGATGTCAATACAGCCTTGCGCAATGACGTTCTGAAAATACGCAGCCGCCAAACAGACTATTTGTTCAGTGTGCTACTGAATAGTGTAATGGGAAATTATATTTCAACCATCTCTTCTATCGATGACGCTCTCGAAGATCTGGAAGAAGAACTGCTCACCATCACCGAAGGATATGATATAGGCATTCAAATCCAGGCACTCCGCCGCCAATATATGCTGATGAAGAAAGCAATACTTCCGCTAAAAGAACAATATGTAAAACTGTTACGTGCGGAAAACCTGCTTATCCATAAAGTCAACCGTGCTTTCTTCAACGATGTGAACGATCATCTCCAGTTTGTACTGCAAACCATCGAAATCTGCCGGGAAACGCTTTCTTCATTGGTAGACCTTTATATTTCCAACAATGACCTGCGCATGAACAACATTATGAAACGCCTGACTATCGTATCCACTATCTTTATTCCCCTAACTTTTCTGGCCGGGGTATGGGGAATGAATTATAAATGGATGCCGGAGCTGGATTGGCGATATGGTTATTTATTTGCCTGGTTAGTGATGGGAATTATCGGTATTATCGTATATTTGTTCTTCAAAAAGAAAAACTGGTATTAACGAAAATATATCATCAGTCATGAAATCAATTAAAGAGTTATATAGAATAGGTACAGGTCCTTCCAGCAGCCACACTATGGGACCGCGTAAAGCCGCAGAAATGTTTCTGGAACGCCATCCGGACGCAGTTTCTTTTAAAGTAACCCTTTATGGCAGCCTAGCCGCTACGGGGAAAGGGCACATGACAGATGTGGCCATTATAGACACCCTGCAGGCGGTTGCTCCTGTAGAAATCGTGTGGCAACCCAAAGTTTTCCTACCGTTCCATCCGAATGGAATGACATTTGCTGCTTTCGACACCAGTAACAAAGTACTCGAAAATTGGACAGTTTATAGTATCGGTGGCGGTGCACTGGCAGAAAACAACGATAGCCCGACTATCGAAAGCCCGGAAGTATATGGGATGAACAACATGACCGAGATTCTGCAATGGTGTGAACGTACAGGAAAAAGTTATTGGGAATACGTAAAAGAATGTGAGAACGATGATATCTGGGATTATTTGGCAGAGGTATGGACTACAATGAAAGACGCCATTCATCGTGGCCTGGAAGCGGAAGGCGTACTGCCAGGACCGTTAAATCTCAGACGAAAAGCTTCTACCTATTATATACGTGCCACCGGATACAAGCAATCTCTCCAATCCAGAGGGCTTGTTTTTTCATACGCATTGGCAGTAAGTGAAGAAAATGCTTCCGGTGGCAAGATTGTAACTGCACCTACCTGTGGTTCCTGTGGTGTAATGCCTGCAGTACTTTATCACCTTCAGAAAAGCCGTGATTTCAGTGATATGCGCATTTTACGCGCATTGGCAACAGCAGGGCTTATCGGTAATATCGTCAAATTCAATGCATCCATCTCCGGTGCGGAGGTCGGTTGTCAAGGAGAGGTAGGCGTTGCCTGTGCTATGGCTTCAGCCGCTGCCAACCAACTATTCGGAGGTAGCCCCGCACAAATTGAATATGCAGCAGAAATGGGATTGGAACACCACTTGGGAATGACTTGCGACCCGGTATGCGGATTAGTACAAATTCCCTGTATCGAGCGAAACGCTTATGCCGCAGCACGTGCGCTGGACGCTAACCTCTATTCTGCTTTTACAGACGGTATGCACCGCGTTTCTTTCGATAAGGTTGTACAAGTGATGAAACAAACCGGTCATGACCTTCCCTCCCTCTATAAAGAAACAAGCGAAGGAGGATTGGCTAAAGACTACCAACAGATGTAACAATTCACCTACTCAGTCGGCGGCCAATTGGTATCATCTCCATTACTAATATTTTTTTCATGGAGCAATCCGCCTTCCTGTGAGAAATAAAGTGAATAGCGCTGGCTGCCCTGTTTTACTTGAATGACAGAGGTAGTCGGGTTCAAAGGATAAGTCAAAACATACACATCCGTCACTACCCATGTGTTATAGTCAGAATCCATAAAGGCAGTATAAACAGCCGGTACTAACTGATTAACATTATCCAATTCATTCTCCGTCATCACCCAATTGGCATTCACATCAAACCAGACTTCCAGTTCATCACCGGTCACCCAACAATCAGCTACATAATAAACACCTTTCACTTCCCATTCTATATTCTGCGCACCCGGATACAATTGTTTCAAAGCTACCTCAATATTAGCAGGAGGAACAAAAGTATCATTATCATCATCACCACCACATGCGCTGAAAGAAAAGACAGAGGTTATCAAAACCACTGCCCATAAGCCAAACTTAAATTTCCACATAACAATCTTCCGGTTTAGGTTTATCTACATATAACTACTCAATCATCCGCTTTCAAAAATTTGCCCTTCTTGTCAAACTTGAAAGATATTCCGGTAGACAATTCGATTTCGTACCCCTTACGGTCACGTTCTACTTTCGTCACACCTTCACTCACAAAATTATGAGTCTTCAGATAATTGGCAGCAAATCCCGGAACAACAGTTGCAGGAACAGTCTTTCCTTTCTTAGCGCTAACTTCCTCCCAATTCCCCCTACTGTCAAAATCGATCTCCGTACCGTCCATTAATAAGACTTCATACTTAGTAGACTCCATCAGATCCTTATCAATCTTAATCTGAACAACCTCAGGCTTTGTGAAATGACGATTGATAAAATTCCGCGCAGAAAGCGGCAATTGGTTGATGTCTTTAGTTATCACATCAGCTGCAAACGAGAACTGCACGGCCACTATAGCCAATACAAGTAAAGATAAAATCTTCTTCATAATCGTTATCCTTTTAGCATTAATATTACACTTTGTTTTTAATAATGCAAATAACGATATAGAACCTAAAAAGATTCTGGAATATTATGAGTTTGCCAATCTTTAACTTTCTCTAACAGCAGCTTGTTATCCGGAGTTACTTTTCCGAATAACCTGCCAAATTGTAACACACCGGTTTGGTGCTGTTACCTACCCTATAAATACCAAATTTAAAATAGTAGCCATCTTTGTCGTTACGTCCAATCAGAATCTGCTCATTGTCTACAAGGTGTTTACTAACCTTTTTACCTTTATCCTGATAATTCATCTGTACATCAAGCATACCCGGCTTTACAATTGTCTCAGCCTCTTTCCCGTAGACAGTCCAATCAATATGGATACGGAATGTAATCCAACAATCTTTCGGGAAATCGGCAAAAGGCATTTTGTAAGCGATAGTCGATGACTTGTATTCAGAAGTCACCGGTTTCATGACAGGTGTTTTTTCTACATTTGCATTGCAACGGTCATCTTTGTCGGTCAGCCATCTACGGTCAGAGTTTGCTTTGATATAGAACCATCCTCCGGAGAATCCGAATGCCAATGGAGGATAGCCTCCTTGTTCAACCAACCATCCATTAGCTTTTCCGGCTGTATATACAGGATTGCCATGTTTATCTTTTACGGGGTTACCTTGCTTGTCCAACTTGGCCTTTTTCTCGTGGCCCACATTTTTCTTAAAAATGGTAGTCTTTTCCAATTCTATAAATTCATCGACTGTCAATGTCTTCACTTCTCCTTGCGGAGTCTGAACCAATGTACGGTCCGGCATTCCATGCCATTGAGCAAAAATAGTGGAAACATCACTGCCCAATGTAGAAGGGATGTATACCGAAAACTCATAATCACGTGAAGAGCCTTGCGGGCAAGCTCCTTTTCCGTGATGATACACGGTTTTCATAATTTGCGCTTTCTTATAGGTATCGGCAGGTTTCCCTTTAAAATCATCGGATGTTGCATAACAGTATGAGAACTCCGCACGTCCCTTGGTCTCGCCTTTGGCATATCCCGACAGTGTATTATCGTCTTCTTTCAGTTCAAAACGATAAGAAGGCTTTCCGTTAAACATACGAGTAAAGTCCCTCTGAATGGCATGGGACTTTTTAGATCCGACTGCTACCCAGCAACCGTCTATAATCTGATTAACACGTGCCGAATCTGCCTGTACGTTTACCCGTTCAGTCAGCGGAACCAATGTTTGCGTATTCTTTGTTTGAGCGTTCAGTGCTGTACAGCTTACTGCTACCACGCAGATAGCCAAAATGTATTTCTTCATTCTATGGTTGGTATTAAGTTTTTAACGGTGCAAAAATACAAAAGGCAACCATATAGGTCGCCTTCCGTTTGTCTCAAATGTTTTCACATTTGTGCAATTCCATTGTCGATATCTATCCCAAGAGCTAATTAGACGGGATATCATCATATTCTTCTTCAAGCATATCCACTTTCTTTATATTCATTTTCCCGTCTGAAGTGATTGTTATAGAGAGCGGCATATACAAATCTGTCTGCGGATAACAGACACTTGCGGCATACACTATCCCTTGCGAAGTAGTCTTATCATATACGATTCCTTCCAGAATAGAGTTCGACAGGAATTTCGCGTCTACCACAGAAGAGAAATCATTCTTGGTAAACGTCTTATCAAAAACTTTCTCGTTTCCGCGCATCAGACGCAGTACGATCTTATTGTCTACATAGGTATCTCCCATTTCATTCTTGATATGAGGCAAACTTTCGTCCGGAGTACGTGAAACAATGGAATGGTAATCTTTTCCTTTAAATTTAAAGTCCGTTTCGCTTTTGGAAGTCTGCATACGTTGCAATCCGTGAGCATCCACACTATCCATTGTCGCTAATACCGACTCTTTGTCTGAAGCTCCTTTTTTGCCGCCACAGGCAACCACAACCACCATTAATGGCAACAAAAGCAAATAAATTAGTATTCTCATATATAAGCTTTCCGTTTATAAATAGGTAACAAAGGAACAAAAAGAAGCGGATATTTACAAGTGTAACCGACATTTTTTCCTACATTTGCAACGTAAAACTTGCAAACCTGATATCATGTACCTACGAATTAAATTGATACTTCTACTCATTTGCATATTCTGCATCCATCGTGATGTGTATGGGCAAAAAGTGAATTATCAGCAGTTCGAAAACATTTATCTCGGTACGGAAGCTTCGGTTATCAGCTGCTTTTTGCAAGACAGCGAAGGGATGATATGGATAGGTTCCAATAAAGGTTTATTCAGTTACGACGGCTATTCCACCCAACAACATTTCACTTATGGAGAACTGACGAACACACGTATCTATTGCGGCATTATCATTGACAATACATATCTGTATCTGGGGACGGATAATGGAATACTTGTTTACAACTACCGTACAGACAGATATGAACAGCCGGAGGTGGATTTTCCTACCGATGTCCGTACAATGGCGCTCCGTGACCGAATCTTATGGATAGGTTCCCTGAACGGGCTCTATACCTATCAATTAGAAAACCGGAAATTAACCCGTTTCGACAGTAAGCATAGTGGTTTATCCCATAATACAATCTATTCGATTATCCACACGAAAGAGAAGCAAACCTATGTGGGTACTTACAATGGTTTATGTCGTTATATAGCGGAAAGTGGAAAGTTTGAAGATATTTTTCTACCTGTCACTCATGGGATAAGTAATTTATTCGTCAACTCTTTATTGGAAGATACCGTCCGACAGTGTATTTGGATCGGTATGGAAGGATATCTTCTCCAATATACTCCCGAAACAGGAAAAATGGTTGCAATCGAAGTTTTCCACAATAATTCCATCAAATCATTGGCATTGGATGGAAACGGAAACTTATTAGCCGGTACAGATAACGGACTTTACGTGTACCAAAACAATGAGGAACCTTTGCAACATATCATCCATGATTCACGTAATATCCAGTCGCTGACAAACAACATCATTTGGAATATCTTTTCCGACCAGGAACATAATATCTGGCTGGGAACTGATTATGGTATCTCCTTGTCGCGTTATAACAGTGCCTTGCAATTCGTACCAATCTCTCAAATAACGGGTACAGGAGACGGAAATCAATTCTACTCGTTATTCCGGGATTCCAAAGGGATGTATTGGTTTGGCGGCACAAACGGATTACTCCGTTTTATCCATCCTACCGGAAACAGACATGAGGCTGTCTGGTACAGGATGGGAGATAAAGCACATCCTTTATCACACAATCGTATCCGCCATATCTATGAAGATAAAGAGCAGCAATTATGGATAGCTACAGATGGCAGTATCAACCGTTATGACTATACGACACAAGAGTTTGTACACTATAACATTATCGACAGCACAGGAACCTACAATACAAATTGGGCTTATTACATCTTCGAAGACGATTCCGGAAACCTATGGATCGCCACCTGTTTAGGCGGAATCTTTGTAGTAGACAAGCATAAATTAATGCAATCTAAAGTCGGACAATACGTAGCCGAATACAATTACTCTATTCACAATGGACTGTCGGGTATGTTTATCAATCAGATTATGCCCGATAAGGAAGGTAATGTATGGGTATTGCTATACAACAGTAAAGGGCTGGATAAAATCAATCCACGCACAAAGCAAGTCACCAAACTATTTTCCGATGAGTTGAGCGGAGAAAAAAGCCCGAATTATCTACTATGTGATGCGGAAGGTATGCTTTGGGTAGGATTTCACGGGGGAGTAATGCGTATCAACCCTAAAGACTCCAGTCGGCAAAGCATTTCTTTCGGGAACTTTAATAATAACGAGATTTTGTCCATGACATCGGTCAAAGACCATATATGGGTTTCTACCACGAACGGGCTTTGGATTATCAACCGGGAAACGATGGATGCGCGTCAGCAGAATATGACGGATAAGCGTTTTACCAGTCTGCTGTTCGATTCGAAAGACGGAAATGTTTATTTGGGAGGCGCTGACGGTTTTGCCATATCCTGCCCGAAAATACAAGCCATGAATCGTCCCGAACGTCCCATTCTCCTGACAGCTTTGTACATTAACAATCAATTGATGAACCCACGCATAGCGAATATTCCCAATATACGTTACACCAATGCCATTGAACTGAAGTACAATCAGAATAATTTGGCTTTTGAGCTGTCCGACCTCCCCTACTCTCTCGAAGAAAAGAATAAATTCGTTTACCGGCTCGGAGGTATGGACAAAGAATGGAATTTTCTGCCATCCAATACGAACCGTATTACTTATAGCAATTTAAGTTATGGGGATTATCAATTATCTATCAGCAAAGTAGAAAAAAACGGAGTTCCTTCGGAACATCCTTATATATTGGACATAAAGATCCTGCCGCCCTGGTATTATACGCTTTGGGCAAAAATAATCTATTGCCTTTTACTTCTAAGCCTGGTCGCTTGGACTATCAATTTCTTCCGGGTTAAAAACCGATTGAAGATGGAACGCCTGGAGAAGGAGAAGATTTTGGAACAGTCACGTCAGAAAATGGCATTCTTTACAAACCTATCCAATGAACTGAAAACACCACTTAGCCGGATTATAGCTCCTGTCAGCCAGTTGTTGCCTGCCACAGAGACTGAACATGAGAAACAAACGTTAGAAGAAGTACAGCGCAACGCCATGAAGATAAATTCGTTGATTCATCAGGTACTCAATTTCAATCGGATAGAGGGTAATGCGGATTCATTACTCATTCTGTCGCGTATCGAACTGGTATCTTTCAGCCGTAGCCTGTTCTCCGTTTACGAAGAGAATTCCCGGCTCACTTTTCATTTTGAAGCGAACAAAGCCAAAATTTATGCGGATATGGATGCAATCAAATTGGGTGTGATACTGGACAATCTGCTCTCAAATGCCGTAAAATATACTCCTGACAGCGGAAGCGTGCGGTGTTCCCTTTTTTATTCGCAGGAAACCGGACAACTGGACATTTGTGTATCGGACACCGGAACCGGAATTCCGCAACAAGACATTCCATATATCTTCCAACGTTTTTATCAATCCCCCCGTTCGGGAAATAAGGAAGGTACAGGTATCGGGCTTTACTTGGTGAAGACCTATACGGAACTGCACGGCGGACATATCAACGGAGTTACCTCCAAAGAGAATCAAGGTACAAGCATAGGACTAAGTATTCCCATTACCGCCATTGAAGAAGAAGAAATTACCCCTAGTCATCAAACCAAAAAATCGCTGGAGTCATTGCCTGTGCTCAAACCCATCGAAGCTGAATCACAAGATGAGAAGTTCTTGTCAAATATCATCCGCCTGATTGAGGACCATCTTTCCGATGCAGACCTGAACGTGAATGCCCTATGCGAATTGTCCGGCTTCAGCAACAAACAGATCTACCGGAAGATTAAACAACTGACCGGAATGTCTCCTGTGGAATATATCAAATCGATCAGGATGAAAAAGGCGGCAATGTTACTGCAACAAAAGAAATTCACCATTGCCGAAGTAATGTATATGGTAGGTTTTTCCAATCACTCTTATTTCTCCAAATGTTTCCAATCAGAATTCGGAAAAACACCCCGTCAATACTTAAATGAAGAGCTGTAGGGGCATTCTAAAGCATTTCGTCCTATTTTTATCCTTATATGTCCAATCTGTGCTTTTACCTGATTTACCAATAATTTACCTTTGTCACTATCAATGAACCGATAAATTTGATAGCATGAAAAGACTATTTATTCTTACCTCCATTTGTTTATTATTCGCCTTTGTCAATATACAAGGGAAATCATCTTCTACACCTTATATATATATAGACGGAAACGGAGTGATGCGTTGGAGTGACACCCGTCAGGAAGCCTCTTTCTTCGGTGTGAACTACACACTCCCCTTTGCCCATGCCTATCGTGCCTTAGGTTATCTGGGACTTGATCGTAAAGCTGCTATAGATAAAGACGTATATCATATCACCCGTTTGGGATTGAACGCTTACCGTATCCACCTTTGGGATGTCGAACTCACAGACGAGCAAGGAAATCTCCTTGAAAACGAGCATCTCGACCTGATGGACTATCTGATTGCCAAACTCAAGGAACGGAACATTCATATTGTTATTACCGCCCAAACCAATTTCGGAAACGGTTACCCGGAACGGAACATTCAGACCGGTGGTTTCTCTTATAAATATGATAAATGCGACGTGCACTCTCACCCGGAAGCCATTACCGCACAAGAGACCTATCTCCACAACCTAGTGAAACATATCAATCCTTATACCGGAATAGCCTATAAGGACGATCCTTCCATAGTGGGATTTGAAATCAATAACGAACCTTGCCACTCCGGTACGAAGGAAGAGGTAAAGGCATATATCAACCGAATGTTGGAAGCGATTCATAGAACCGGGAACCGTAAACCTGTCTTCTATAATGTAAGCCACAACGAATATGTGGTAGAAGCATACTATGAGACTGCCATTCAAGGCACTACTTATCAATGGTATCCTATCGGACTGGTATCCGGACAAACGCAACAAGGAAATTTTCTTCCCTATATAGACCGCTATGATATTTCTTTTGCCGATAAGGTGAAAGGATTTCACAAGAAGGCACGCCTGATTTACGAATTCGACCCGGCAGATATTATGTATTCCTATATGTATCCGGCTATGGCACGTACTTTCCGCATGGCAGGATTTCAATGGGTTACGCAGTTCGCATACGACCCGATGGACATTGCATACGCCAATACGGAATACCAGACTCATTTTCTGAATCTTGCCTATACACCACACAAAGCAATCAGCATAAAAATTGCTGCCGAAGCGGCACGCCATCTGAGAAGAGGAGAATCATACGGTAGTTATCCTCAAGATACACTGTTTGGTGACGGATTCCGTGTCAGCTATACGGAGAATTTAAGCGAGCTGAATAATGGAAGGAAATACTATTATTCCAACAATACCCACAGCCTTCCTCGAAATGCTTCACAACTTATGTCCATTGCCGGTTGCGGCAGTTCTCCCGTCGTACATTACGAAGGAACCGGTGCATATTTTATTGACTGTCTGGAAGCAGGAGTATGGAGGCTGGAAGTAATGCCGGATGCAGTGACAGTCAGCGACCCGTTTGCCAAACCGTCACTTGCCAAAGAGGTAGTCAGCATTATCTATGGTTGTTGGGATATGGCTCTTCAAATTCCCGATTTAGGAGAATCATTCACTCTTACCGCACTCAATAAAGAAAACCAACGGAAAGAAGAGACTGTAAAAGACGGAGTTATCCGTAATCTTCAACCGGGTGTTTACTTGTTGAAACGCAAGAACTGCACACCGAAGCAGAATTGGACAACAGATTCCCGATGGAATTCCATTCGTCTCGGAGAGTTTGCAGCCCCTTCCCCGCATACAACAGATTACAAAGTCATCCACAATCCTGCACAAGTCACCGAAGCAGACAGAGATTTAACAATTCTTGCGCAAGTGGTTGGAAACACTTCTCCGGACTCCGTGATTATCTACACAGACAAAGTATCTTTCTGGAATGATCATAATCCATCTATCAAGATGAAACGTATAAGCGGCTATAGCTATCAAGCTACAATTCCTGCCGCAGAACTACAAGAAGGTTGTTTTAAGTATAACATTATTGTCTGTCGGGGCGACAGTACCCGTACTTATCCTGCCGGAAATTCCGTAAAGGGATTTTCTTCTGGAATAAAAGGAAATCCGTTGGATTGGGATTACATTGCCGATTCATATTGGACTACCCGTATTGTCGCTCCCGACAGTCCAATACAATTATTGAGCGTGACAGACACACATAGTGGCATAGAAGCCTATACGCTTCCCGAATGGAACGACCTGAAACGTACCTTAATCGATTTTTCTCCGATTGAAAAGCCATTACTCCGTTTCGCCTTCACATCCAAAGGAGAGAAAACACATCACTTCCTGCGCAAATCCATTCAAGACGTGCTAAAAGAAAGAAAAGGAAAATTAAAGAGTTGCACCACTCTTTGCATCCGTGTCAACCGCCATAAGAATCTCCCTGAAGGATTCTATGCAGGATTCATCACTTCAGACGGATATACATACAAAACAATTTGCAGTACCCCTTCACCGGAAGGAATCATACGTATCCCTTTGAAAAAGTTGCATCAAGCGGACACGGCATTACTTCCGATAGCTTATCCGACTTTTCTGAAACAATATTTCCATCCGGAAACAGACATACCTTTCCAAATGGAGAAGGCAGAGAAACTGGAATTGTCTCTATTAGGAAAAGACAAGACAGAATCCATCATCGAGCTAGGGGAAATCTGGCTGGAATAAATAAAGTAATTCTATACTCGGTCCAGAACCTAAGTAAATATAATAACAAATCTATTATCAATAACACAGTAATTATGAACAGTAATATCTTAAATCTACGCCATCTGACTGTACTACTCATGTTGTGTACAGCCCTTTTAGGAGGCACGATTTCGGTCTTCGCACAGCAAGGAGGCAAACGAATCACCGGACAAGTGATTGATGAAAACAAAGAACCTATGATTGGAGTAAGTATTCTCATTGTAGGTACCTCTACCGGAACGGTTACCGACTTCGACGGTAATTATACGCTGAATGTGCCGCAAGGCAATAAAGAACTTCAATTTTCTTACATCGGATACGAAACTAAGATTGTAGCTATCCCAACAAGCAGCACTACACTGAACGTTCAGATGAAAAGCGACTCACAAGTCTTGAGCGATGTCGTTGTCATCGGATATGGTACGCAACGTAAAAGCGACCTTACCGGGTCGGTTACAAACGTCAGCAGCAAAGACTTCAATATGGGGTTGGTCAGCTCTCCCGAACAACTGATAAACGGTAAAATATCCGGTGTGCAAATCATGTCCAACAGTGGTTCTCCTACTTCGGGAAGTACAATCCGTGTTCGTGGCGGTGCTTCACTGAATGCCAGCAACGACCCTTTGATTGTATTGGATGGTGTTCCTTTGGAACAGGGAGGTATCAGTGGTAACGACGGCAATTTCCTTAGCCTCATCAACCCGAACGATATTGAGAGCATGACCATTCTGAAAGACGCATCCTCCACAGCTATCTATGGTTCGCGCGCATCCAACGGGGTTATCTTGATCACTACCAAGAAAGGAAGTTCGGACAAACTGAAGTTTACTTTCAGCACGACTAACTCCGTACAGACACGTACCAAACTGGCGGATATGATGAGCTATGACGAATTCGTAAATACCATCCAAAGCAAAGGTACCGATGCGCAACAGGCATTACTCGGCACCGCACATACAGATTGGAACGATGAAATCTATCAAAACGCATTCGGTACGGACAATAATCTGAGCGTTGCCGGAAAGATAGCCAAAAACCTGCCGTTCCGTGCATCTGTTGGTTATTACAACCAAAGCGGGTTATTACGCACGGACAATGCGGAACGTTATACGGGAAGCATCACGCTAAATCCGTCTTTCTTCAAAGACCACTTGAAACTGAATATCAATGCCAAAGGGTCTATCAACAAAAATACATTCGCCAATACCGGAGCTATCTGGGCAGCGGCAACCATGAATCCTACCATTCCCGTATATTCAGGAGCAGACAATTTCGGCGGATATACGGAAGCTATCGATAACACCGGAGCTCCCGTGAACGGAGCGGTCATGAATCCGGTCGGACTTCTCAAAATGAATGATTCTCACAGTACGGTGAAACGTTTCATCGGAAATATCGATGCAGACTACCGGCTGCATTTCTTTCCCGATCTGAAGTTGCACGCTACATTGGGTTATGACTATGCACAAGGTAAAGGAAGTGTATATGTCCCGGCTGAGGCGGCACAAAACTATACAACTTCCGGTTTGGACTATACTTACGGACCGCAGAAAAAGGTAAACCGTTTGCTTACCTTATATGCCAACTACAATAAACTGGTAGAATCCATCAAGAGTAGTTTTGATGTAACAGCCGGTTACGACTATCAATATTGGAAATCCACTACCCCGCTCTACTATGAGACAAATACACTCGGAGAAATTCAAAAAACATCCAAAGCTACCGATGACCGTCATGTGCTGTTATCTTATTACGGTCGTCTGAACTATTCGTTCGACTCACGTTATATGTTGACGACAACCGTACGCCGGGATGCCACTTCGCGTTTCGCAAAAAATGTACGCTGGGGTACTTTCCCTTCAGTAGCTCTCGGATGGAGAATGACGGAAGAGTCTTTCCTGAAAGATAACAAGATATTAAGTACATTGAAACTCCGTGCAAGCTACGGCGTGACAGGGCAGCAGGACGGTATCGGTAATTATAATTACCTACCTGTCTACAATATCAGCCAAAGCGGTGCATCCTCCCTGATTGGAGGTAGCCCGATCCACACGTATCGTCCGGAGGCTTACGTACCCGACCTGAAGTGGGAAACGACTACTTCATGGAATGCCGGATTCGATTTCGGTTTTCTGCAAGACCGCATCACCGGTAGCTTTGACTATTATACCCGCCAGACCAAAGACTTGATTGCAACCGTACCGGCTGCAGCAGGTACTACTTTCGACCGCAATATCACCACAAACGTAGGCAATGTAGACAGCGAAGGTATTGAGTTCAGTATCAACGCTACTCCGATACAAACAAAAGACTGGAATTGGGATTTGAGTTTCAACATGACTTGGCAAAAGATGAAGGTGAAAAACCTTTCACTCGCAGCCGGTACTCAAGCTACCAACACTTCCGTAGGGCCGTACATCGACAGCTATCAATTGCAAGTATTAAGTGAAGGATACGCACCTTATATGTTTTACGTTTACCATCAGCTATATGACGAAAAGACAGGCAAACCGGTAGAAGGCGCATACGTAGACCTCGACGGAAACGGGGAAATCAACACCAATGATTTATATCGCTATCATTCTCCGGCACCGGATTACATTCTCGGTTTCAGCACTTCACTGCGTTATAAGAAATGGACGTTAAGCACCAGTCTGCGTGCCAATATCGGCAACTACGTTTACAATGCCATGGCAATGAATGCCGGAGCTTGGGAGACGGTCAGCTATAACTCTTATCAATTGAATAATCTTTCCAGAAGTTATCTGGAAACCGGATTTAAATCACGTCAGTATCTATCCGATTATTATGTAGAGAATGCTTCTTTCTTAAAGATGGATAACCTGTCATTGGGATACAACTTCGGAGAAATTTATAAAGGATGTAGCCTGAATGTCAGTGCAATGGTTCAGAATGTATTCTGCATCACCAAATACAGTGGTGTGGATCCGGAAGTTCCCAACGGAGTGGATAACTCATTCTACCCCCGTCCGCGTACATTCTCCCTAAATATCGGTCTTAACTTCTAATTATCAAAAACATCCAATCATGAAAAAGATATTTTATATAGCCTTTTACTTTTGCAGCACGTTGCTGTTCACTTCCTGTATAGGCGACTTGGATCAATATCCACACGTAGACGAAACTTCGTCGTCCATTTACACCAGTGCGGAAAACTACAAGTCTGTCTTGGGGAAAATATATACTTCCATGGTAACTACCGGTCAGGAAAAAAACGGTAACGAAGATTTGAGTAGTAACAGTGGTCAGGATTATATGCGTTGCTATTTCAATTTGCAGGAATGCGGTACGGACGAAGTAGCATCTACTTGGCTATCCGGTGACAATGTAACGGGACTGACTTATTTAAGTTGGGACGCCAACGACCCTTGGGTATCGGACATGTATTATCGTATCTACTACAACATCGCTTTATGTAACGAATTCCTACGCAACGCAACGGATGATAAAATCGGCTCTTTCTCCGCCGATGACCAAAAGCAAATACGTACTTACCGTGCGGAAGCCCGCTTTATGCGTGCTTTGTTCTACTATCACGCACTCGACCTCTTCCGCAATATTCCGTTCATAACGGAAAATGATCCTTTGGTCGGTTATCTACCTCCCCGCTATACAGGAGCGCAGATTTTCAATTACATCGAAAGCGAACTGAATGCAATCACAAATACAAGTGATACGAATAATTGTTTGTCTGCTAACGGAAGTGATATGTACGGTCGGGCAACATTAGGAGCGGCATATACGTTGCAGGCAAAACTGTATCTGAATGCGAAGGTTTATACCAACACCGACAATCAGGAAATGTATACGAAGTGTATTACAGCCTGCAAGAATGTGATAGCACAAGGGTATTCATTGGAAAGCGATTATGCGAAATTATTCAATGCAGACAACCATCTCCGTACCAATGAAATAATCTTCACCCTTCCGGTGGATGCAACGAATACCGTATCATGGGGGTCTTCTACTTATATCGTTTGCGGGGCAGTAAGTAATACATCCGAATTACAGAAACCAGAGGATTATGGTGTAAAGAGTGGTTGGGGAATGTTCCGGGTACGAGGCAATATTCCTGAATTATTCACAGGATATGAAAATACTGATAAACGATATATGTTTTTCACCACCGGACAAAGTCAGGACGTAGAGATTATAGACGACCAGACGAATGGATACTTTGTAGAAAAGTGGACGAACCTGACCGACTCGAAAGAAACGGCCTCCAATACAGCTGATGGCGGAGTAAATACAGACTATCCTTTATTCCGCTTGGCGGATGTTTATCTGATGATAGCGGAAGCTTTCAAAAGAGGCGGAACGGGAATTGACGCTACTACTGTAGTAGGATATATCAATGATCTACAACAACGGGCATACGGTGATAATAGTAACAATAAGACAGAAGATGAAATTACCTTATCTTTCATCCTAGACGAACGCGCCCGCGAATTATACTGGGAAGGATACCGACGCACGGACCTGATACGTTACAGTCTGTTCACCTCAAACGATTACAAATGGCAATGGAAAGGTGGAGTCAAAGAAGGTACAGGAGTAAACGATAGATATAACATTTACCCAATACCAACAACTGAGTTGACTGCCAATCCGAATTTATACAATGAAAACTATTAATCACGCTTATACGTATCAACGATATGAAAAAAATAAATAACCTACTCACTTTACTTTTCGTCCTCCTGCTATCGGGAGCGTGCGAAAAAGACGGAGACAAGTTCTTCCTCTCCAGTCCTGAAGAAAGCGCATTAATCGCTTCGGCCGATGCAGTCGTACTGACAGAAGCAACTGCCAAGCTATATGCCTTGTCACTTGCTTGGACAGACCAGACTTTGCAAATAAGCGATGCAAACTATCAAGCGACTACCCGAGTACAGACTACCATACAAATATCACGGTCGGAAGATTTTTCCGGAACAATCATTGAATCAACAGAAAGCGGGCTTTCTAAAAGTTATACAGTTTCTGCATTAAATATCATCGCTTATAAACTAAATGCAACAGCAGAAGAGGCTGCGCCACTTTATTTCCGATTGGCAGGAAGTAACGGAAGTAACATTACTCCTGTATACAGTAACACAGTAAAAGTGATGGTGACTCCTTATCCGATTGATATGCACTATGCCGACATCATCAACAAAGAAACGGTAGCTGACTCCGGCAAAGATTTCTATTCAGCCAATGCAGATGGTCAGTATCTAGGATTTTTCGGAGCTGCAGCTTATGAGGGTATTTATGTACAAGAAGCCGATGGAACAACTTGGCACACAGCTCAGTCCGGTGGTATAGGCACTCCGTTTTTACTGACAACGGATGCAGCTGACGGTACATGGGATATGTGGTTTCCAGGACAATCTGGATGTTATTTTGTCAATGTCAATACAGTCAAAAGGCAATGGAATGCCTTACTAATACCTCAACTGGAAGTAAGCGGAATTGACGGTATCACAATGGAATATAAGCGTGCCGATAATCAGTGGAGAGGTGTATTTACAGGTACAGCAGGAACAGATGTTACCATTCAAATCAAAGGAACAGGTAAGTTCTATGATAATACGAGTGTTAGTGGATCAGATAATGGGATTGACGACAGCAAAGCTCAAAATACCTCGTTCGCTTTTGGCGGAACAGCAGGGCAATTGACATTCAGCACAGGTGAAAATGTAACAGCAGAAAACATCACAGTGAATGTACCGATGACAGGTGAATGCACGTTAGTTATTGACTTGAATAATCCGGAAGCATGGACGGTCAGTGTGACGGAAAAAGAAGAAGAACCTGAGCCTGAACCAGAAGAAGGAGAATATTTATATTTACCGGGGATAGGTCCAGCCGTCAATGGAGAATGGGCATACGACCATAAAATTACCATTTACGATAAAGACGCTCAGAAATATGCTGGAGTTGTAAATGTCGCTTCTGAATGGGGAGATTACGCAATGTGTCTGGTTAATTATTGGGACGAGAGTAAATTGTACACCTTAGCCACAGACGACAACACAAGCACTGCCGAAAGCGGAGATTTAATCAATGGAAAAGGAAATAATCTAACAGCTCCAGATAACGGTCTTTATTTATTTGAGGTATCTTTGAAAGAGCTGAAATATAGTGTCAAAGCCGTAACAGGCATCTATTGCTACTTAGGCATATCCGGCAACGATGACCTCCCCCCCTTACAGTCTACTGACACAGAAGGATTATACACAGGGACTATTACATTAGACCAAGATTCCGAATATGGTGTAAAATTCATAATAAATAATGACTGGGCAGGATCTTACGGAGGATACGATGGCAAACTATATTACAATGCCAACAAAGGAATATATCCAGTAACTACCGGAACTTACGATATCAGTGTAGACTTGATAAACGGCACTTATACTATCCAATCTATAAATTAAGATATTATTACTATGAAACGATTAAAATATATACTACTTACGGCTTCCGCACTATTGTGCGGAACCTTCTTCACCGCTTGCAGCGATGATAACGACACTCCCACTTTTCCGGAGAAAACAGAAACAGTTTACGATATGTCCGGCTTTGTTCGGGGAGCAGACGTCAGTTGGCTCACAGAGATGGAAAGTTCCGGCTATAAATTCTACAATGCTAAAGGTCAAGAACAAGAATGTATGTCATTGCTACGTGACTTAGGTATGAATGCTATCCGCTTGCGCGTTTGGGTCAATCCGGAAAATCCGACAGAAAAAGATAACGTATACGGTTGGTGTAACAAAGAAGATGTCGTACTCAAAGCGTGGCGAGCACATAATTTAGGTTATCGTCTCATGATAGATTTCCATTACAGTGATGCTTGGGCAGATCCCGGTAAACAATACAAACCTCAAGCATGGAAAGACCACTCGGTAGAACAATTGCAGGAGGATATCGCCAAGCATACCAAAGATGTACTCAACACTCTGAAAGAAAAAGGTATAGATGTAGAATGGGTACAAGTGGGCAACGAAACTCGATACGGAATGTTGTTCGATGAAGGCAATATAAATAAAGAAAATGGAACCGTAAATTTTGCCAAGTTCGTAACAGCAGGTTATAATGCAGTAAAAGAAGTTTATCCGCAGGCTAAAGTCATCGTACATATAGACCGTGGAAATGAAATTGGACAATTCCAGAAAGTATTCGGAGATCTACAAGCTAATCAAGCCAAATGGGATATCATCGGAATGTCTCTTTATCCTCAAATGGATCCTGACAATGAAGAAGATTCCAATTTTGTTGCAGCAGATTGGCGTAAAATGAACACAGATTGTATCGCAAATATGCAAAAACTCTATGAAGAATTCAACACACCCGTTATGATGTGTGAAATAGGCATGACATGGAACAATGAAAACGCCGAAGCATTTTATACAGACTTCATTACTAAAGCTAAATTACTAGGTACTGATATATGTCCCGGAGTATTCGCTTGGGAACCTCAATGCTATGGCGGTTGGAAGGGATATCACAAAGGTATGTTCGATGACGACGGAAGACCTACCAATTCATTTAATGCCTTCAAGCGATAAATTTATTGATTAGTTTTTATACCTTTACACCGGCATTACTATGTGAATGTAATGCCGGACATTGACATTTAATAAATCCAACTAATAGTATACCTGAAAAGCAAAAATGAACATGAAACATCCCAAACAGTTATTAACTGTACTTTTGATGGGCGTTGCCTGCACATTGCAAGCACAACGCAGTGAGACACTACTCGAAAAGGACTGGAGATTCAGTAAAGGAGATTTCAAAGAAGCCAGCCAGCCGGAGTTTAATGATACCCAATGGGAATCGGTTGTTATTCCACATGATTGGGCAATCTTCGGTCCGTTTGATGTAAACAATGACCTACAAAATGTAGCAGTCACACAGAACTTCGAGAAAAAAGCTTCCTTGAAAACCGGACGCACCGGCGGACTGCCATACGTAGGCACAGGCTGGTATCGAACAAGTTTTGACGCTCCTGCCGACAAAGAAGTAACACTTCTTTTTGATGGGGCTATGAGCGAAGCACGTGTCTATGTAAACGGAAAGGAAGCTTGTTTCTGGCCTTTCGGATACAACTCCTTCCACTGCAATGTAACTCCTTTCCTCAACAAAGATGGAAAAAAGAATACACTCGCCGTACGTTTGGAAAACCGTCCACAATCTTCACGCTGGTATCCGGGAGCTGGTTTATACCGTAATGTACATCTGATTGTAACAGACAAAATTCATGTACCCGTATGGGGAACACAAATCACAACGCCTCATGTCGACAAGGACTTTGCATCCATACGCCTTCAAACGAAAATTGAGAATGCAGGCGAGAAAACACAACTCCGTATCGAAACGGAGATTCTTTCTCCTGATGGAAAAGTCGTTACCCGCAAAGAAAATACAAGCCGCATTAATCATGGACAGCCATTCGAACAGAATTTTATTGTAAATGCGCCCGAACTCTGGTCACCGGAGAATCCGTCACTCTATAAAGCCGTTTCCAAGATTTACGCAGACAATAAGTTGGTAGATACTTACACTACACGTTTCGGTATCCGTAGTATTGAATATATTGCCGACAAAGGATTCTACCTGAACGGAAAGCATCGTAAGTTTCAAGGAGTATGCAATCACCATGATTTAGGTCCGTTGGGTGCTGCTATTAATGTAGCCGCTCTCCGGCATCAGCTTACACTATTAAAAGATATGGGATGTGACGCCATCCGTACCTCCCACAATATGCCGACTCCCGAACTTGTAGCCTTATGTGACGAAATGGGATTTATGATGATGATTGAACCATTTGATGAATGGGATATCGCCAAATGTAAAAACGGTTATCACCGTTATTTCAATGAATGGGCAGAACGTGATATGGTGAATATGCTTCATAATTACCGTAACAATCCGTGTGTAGTAATGTGGAGTATCGGAAATGAAGTACCGACCCAATGCAGTCCTGTCGGTTATAAAGTAGCCAAGTTCCTGCAAGATATTTGCCATCGTGAAGACCCTACCCGTCCCGTTACCTGCGGAATGGACCAAGTGACTTGCGTACTTGCCAACGGATTTGCCGCTATGATCGACATTCCGGGACTTAACTATCGGGCTCATCGCTATAAAGAGGCATACGACCAACTCCCACAAAATCTGATATTAGGAAGTGAGACTGCTTCTACCGTCAGCTCACGCGGAGTATACAAATTCCCTGTGGAAGATAAAAAAAGTGCCACTTACGACGACCACCAATGCTCTTCATACGATGTGGAAGCCTGTTCCTGGTCAAATATTCCGGATGAAGACTTTGCGCTAGCTGACGACAACCATTGGACAATCGGACAATTCGTATGGACAGGATTTGATTACCTAGGTGAACCATCGCCATACGATACAAACGCATGGCCTAATCACAGTTCAATGTTCGGCATCATCGACCTTGCCAGTATCCCTAAAGACCGTTACTATCTTTATCGCAGTGTATGGAACAAAAAGGCGGAAACATTACATATCCTGCCGCACTGGACATGGCCGGGACGTGAAGGGAAGGTTACTCCCGTATTTGTATACACCAACCATCCTACAGCCGAACTGTTTATTAACGGTAAAAGTTACGGCAAACAAAGTAAAAACAACAGCTCGCTTAAAAACCGTTACCGCCTAATGTGGATAGATGCTGTATATGAGCCGGGCGAGATAAAAGTAGTAGCCTACAATAAAGATGGAAAAGCAGTAGCTGAAAAAATTGTCCGCACTGCCGGAAAGCCTCATCACATCGAACTGGTGAGCAACCGCAACGAACTGACAGCAGACGGAAAAGACTTAGCCTATATCACCGTCAAAGTGGTAGATAAGGATGGAAATCTATGTCCCGCTGACAGCCGACAGATAAACTTCTCCGTAAAAGGAGCAGGCAAGTATCGTGCCGCTGCTAATGGCGACCCGACAAATCTAGAGCAATTCCATCTTCCGAAAATGCATACCTTCAACGGAATGCTGACAGCCATAGTACAATCCGGTGAAACAGCCGGAGAAATCGTACTCACAGCAAAAGCAAGTGGAGTGAAAGCTGGAAATATTCGTATCCAAACGAAATAACACATTTCAAGAACAAACAATATCTTAATCTGCCACCGGATTGCACTTCTATCGAAAGTCGTCCGGTGGCTTTTATATATAAATACAGGCAAGGCCTTTCCTTTTGCAAGAAAAGGAGCTTATAAATGCAAATTAATATTTATCTTTGCATCAGAAAAAATTACGGATATGTCATATAGGACTTCTTTCCTCCTCTTAACAGGTCTTATGCCTATATTCTGTTCATGTCACGACAATAACAGGTTTGAATGGAAGGTTGCTCAGAAACACATGGAAGTGTCTCTGAATAAAGAGTCCGACTCACTTTATGTTATCCACCTGGACACGGATCGCCCCAGTCATTCTACCTGGAAATTGCCCTACCCTGTCTATCAATTTGATTATGGAGATATTACAGGAAACGGAGTTCCCGAAATCATTGTCGGAGTTATCAAACCGACAAGATTTGATCCCAAACCGGACAAACGGTTATTTATTTACCGGATTGCAGATGAAGCTTATATCCGTCCGCTTTGGTTAGGGTCAAGAGTAGCACAACCATTGGAAGACTTCAGAATAATCCGTGAAGAGACTCCCACACGGATACGGACTCTAGAACGGGAACGCAGTGGGAATTTTCTAGTCGCAGAATACATCTGGAGAGGATTCGGTCTGGATTTCAAGCGATACTTAAAACGGGAGGTTAAAAAACAGGAAGCCATACATATCCTCAAACATTAGCTACTATCATCATACTATATAGCGTAATTAACTGAATGGAAATAAACATGAAACGACTATTATTATTCACCTGTATACTATTGTTCATTCTCTGCGGATGCAAGAATAAAAACAAAAACAACCAAATCATGTCCGCTGTATCTGCACAAACAGATACAATTACCAATTCCGTTTCCTCGCTGTTGACTGATACGGTACTACCTCAGTCCATTGATTTAAAGCAGGATATCAGCCATCTTTCTTTTCAGGAACTACGGTTATTACGCAGTTATCCGTATGCCATACATGGCTATCATTTTATGGAAGCGGATATCAATGCTTTTTTCTCAGCCAATACCAAATGGTACAACAACTTAGTCAATGATATATATTGGGACGCAGAAGAAGGAAAAGGTAAGTTTGCAGAAAGCTATGAAGAGGTCAACCTGACACCTGAAGAAAAAGCCTTTGTCGACCGTATTGATGCACGTATGACAGAACTACGCCAGCATCAATTCATACAACGGGATTCCTATTACCTGGGAAATACAAATAACATCGTCAACTTGTTTCAATTTAAGGATATAGACAAAGAAATATTGGAGAAACTACAACAAAACAACTTTGTCATCACAAAAGGAAATAACCTGCAACTCTTTCATGCCTACGAAGAAAACGACTACCGCCAAGTACCTAATTTTATTACTACCGACCTGTATCTACAAGCATTCCACATGTATTTCTCTTATATCCTAAAGAGTCTGGAAAAGCAACATATCATTCCTACACTCGAAATGCTATGCCATTCTTTCAATGCAGCCTGCATCAAGCTGGCCGAACAAACGGAGGACGAATCCCTGAAAGATATGGCCGAACACGCAGCAACCTTCTATGCCATCCCTTATTATCTGCTGACCAATAAGACGCTTACCGTTCCCTCCAAATATGAAACAGAATATCAGGAAGAAATAGAGCACATTAATAAACAGGAAGATAACTTTTCTGACTTTCTTTCATACAAAGATGCATATTTCCCGTATAGCCTTTTCAAGCCTCGTGGACATTACACGCGAGAACCGCAATTACAAGCATATTTCAAAGCAATGATGTGGCTGCAAACTGCCTGCTTTTGCAGGGAGCAACAGGAACAATTGAAACGTTCCATTTTTCAGGCTGCCGTACTTTGTACTTACAAAAGTATAGACCAGACACCACTGATAAAGTTATATCAACATATCTATACCCCACTCACATTCCTAATGGGGGAAGCTGACAACCTATCCATCTTTGATATCGCCCGAATTTTGGAAAAGAATAATGCCATACATATTGAAGACGCACTGACAGCCGGACAAATAGAGAAAGTGAATCAGGCTCTTATTGAATTGGCAAAACATAAAAACAACATAAAGCCTCAGATAGAAATCACTTGCCGGGATAAAATAAACTTTATGCCACAACGGTATCTATCTGACAATGAAGTAACTCAAAAGTTAGTTGATGTCAATCCCAATAGTCAACGAGCCTACCCGAAAGGTTTGGATGTATTCGCGGCCTTTGGCACAGGTACTGCTGAAAGTTTGTTGATTGACTTTTATAAAGAGCCTAATAACTGGAGCGAATATTCCAAAGAATTACAACAACTAAAGGATAAATTCAAAACAAGTAAATCCACACAACTCTCTGTCTACGAACTATGGATGAAGAGTTTGCTCACCATGCAACAAACGGACAAGAATAATCCGGGATTCATGCAAACTCCTGAATGGGGATACAAGAATCTGAATACTGCTTTGGCTTCTTGGGCAGAGTTAAAACACGATGCCATACTTTATGGAGAACAGCCGATGGCTGCTGAATGTGGAGGTGCCGGACCTCCCGATCCAATCGTTGTAGGATATGTAGAACCTAATCTACCTTTCTGGAGGAAAATGGAGAACATTCTCCAGGCCACCCGACTAATCCTGCAACAGAACGATTGTATGACCGATGACCTGAAAGGAAAAACCGATCAATTGAATGACTACGTCACCTTCCTTATTCAAGTAACAGAAAAAGAACTGAGAGGAGAGAAACTGACAGAACCGGAATACCGGACACTGGAATATATGGGTAGCAGTATTGAGTATTTCACTTTATCTGTGGTTGACCCAGATTTGCATCTGGATGATTGGTCATTAGTACAAGGTCCGGACAAGTCGATAGCCATAGTAGCCGATATTTATACCCGCAATATAAGGGGTTGTAACAAGAATGGAATACTACATATAGCGACAGGAAATGCCAACAATATTTATGTCGTAGTAGAAATAGAAGGCAACCTCTATTTGACTCGCGGGGCGACCTTCAGCTATTACGAGTTTGTCCAGCCACTAGGCACAAGGCTTACCGATGAAGAATGGCAAAAAATGCTGGAAGAAAAGAAAGCCCCCGCCGTACCAGAGTGGATGAAGAGTATCCTGATAGAGAAGGAGCCTCATGTAAATGAAAGAGTTTTTTATAGTTCCGGTTGTTAATGAACTTTTATCAGATAAGCCGAATCACAGCTGACATTGGAATCATATTCCTAATGCTGGCTGCCTGTCAACAGCCTTCAGAAGAATGTCTGTCTATCGCTTTCACAGGAGACGTCCTTTTGGACAGGGGAGTACGCCAACAAATCCGAAAAAAAGGTGTCGAACACTTATTTGAATCAGTCACACCACTGTTCCGCTCCGTAGATGCAACAGTTATCAATCTAGAGTGCCCTATTACCTCCGTTCGTTCACCACTGCACAAGAAATATATCTTCCGCGCTGAACCAATATGGGCAACAGTTCTATCCCAAGCCGGTATTACTCACGCTGCTATGGCAAATAATCATACAATAGATCAAGGACGAAACGGATTGACAGACACCAATCAATATCTCTTATCCTCCGGAATTACTCCGGTAGGCTACGGAGATACTTCCACACAAAGTTGCCAGCCTGTTCTTATTAAGAAAGGAAAGATAGAAGTGGCACTTTACAACTCCGTTGCACTTCCTTTGGAAAACTGGGTATATCTGGAAAACAGTCCCGGTATCTGTCAGCAGCCGATAGAGGAACTGAAAGAAGAAATCACAAACTTCAAACGGCAGAATCCCAAAAGTTACATAGTCGTTATTCTTCATTGGGGAGTAGAATATCAGCCCCTCCCTACCCTTGTCCAAAGAAAAGGTGCACACTCGCTCATTCGCGCCGGAGCGGATGCAATCATCGGACACCATCCTCACATCATCCAAAAAGAGGAATATTACGATGGCAAACCAATCTTTTACAGTTTGGGGAATTTCGTATTCGACCAGCACAAACCGGAAACTACGCAAAGTTTAATTGTACAACTAAACTTTACAACCACAGAATGCAATGTCCAACTTCATCCTGTGGTTATTAATCATTGCAAACCGGAACTCCAATAGCCGATATTCACATAAAGCAATTATCAGATAGCTTTCCAGAAAGCCTGGAAATCACGGTATTTACCGTAACAAACCAATTCGTCCCCCTCATTTACTTTCTCATCCTCCGGCAAATTGTTTTTCACATGAAGCTCTGTCAGGGAGATCCCCAAACAATTGGTTATTTTATCCGCACGTTTCAGCCCGATAAGTTTTAAATGAAACTCTCCATCCAAATTCAGTTCATTCACAAAATATCCCACAAACTTCTTCGGTACGGTAAACTTCACTACATAATATTCCGAGTCAATACGGAAACCCTCCATATTTGTCCCGAAGTCAAGTAATTGCACCAAGTTACGTGCAGCATCTTCTTCCGGAGTCAGAATCTTCTCCAAGTTGAAAGCCTCCAATACCGCCTTATGCACACCGTCAATTGCACGGGCATAAATACGGGCTACTTTCTTCTGCTTCAGCAGGGCCACTACCCGCACAGACGCACCGAAGTTTTCGCCAATCGCCACAATCACCACATCCACACTATTCAGCGGAAGTACCGACAAAGATTGTTCGTCCGTCGCGTCAATTACAAAAGCAGTAGCCACCTTATCTTTGATTGCGTCCACACGGCCTTCGCTGATATCCGCACCAATAATTTCATGTCCCAATGCAGACAACTCTTCTGCCAACACATGACCATAATTCCCTAAACCAATAATAATATACTTCATATCTTTAGTTTATGATGATGTTATCACTCGGATAACGGTATTTTGTATTCTTTTTCTGTTTCACAATTCCAAGCATTAATGTTATCAAGCCCACGCGACCGATAAACATCAATAACGCTACCAATAATTTGCTTGCATCACACAAACTCGGAGTCAGATTCAAGCTGGAGCCTACCGTGCTAAGCGCTGAAACACATTCGAACGTCAATGCCATCAACGATGCTTGCGGTTCGAGCATACTCAAGATAAAAATAAAAAGAAATAGCACGCTCAATGACATAACCACTGTTGCATTGGAACGCCGGATAGAATCATGAGACAACTCCCTACCAAACACCTCGACACGCTCCGTACCACGCAACACAGCTACGAGATTGAGAACAACTACCGCAAAGGCATTCACTTTGACACCACCGGCAGTAGACTGCGCCCCACCTCCAATCCACATCAACACCAGATAAACCAACAACGTCTGTACACTCAGAGAGGCCAAATCGACACTGCTGAAACCGGCGGTTCGCGGACAAGTAGCATTAAAGAATGCCTGCGTCCATTTATCCGCAACAGGCATCCCCGCAAACGAAGCATTCCATTCGAAAGCGGCAATCGCCAATGTACCGATTACCAAAAGCAGAAAAGTCATTATCAGCACAATCTTCGTATTTAAATTATAAAGATGATGCACCTTGTGCCTTTCCAACTTACGGGTACGGATAAACCTCCAGAAATGACGCAGATGATATAGAACGATATCCTTGAAGTTAACCAAAATAGGGAAACCAATCCCACCCAGAATAATCAAAAAGGAAACGGAGACAAACAACCAGTTATGATTGGTCATCACCATCGGATTCCCCAAATTGCCGGAAAGCGTAGAGAACCCGGCATTACAGAAAGCCGAAATGGAATGAAAAGCAGCAAAAGCCAGTTCCTCATCCAGATTCATCCCCAATGTACCATGAATACTGAACCAGATAGAGACCATACCGATTCCTTCAATCACCAATGTAAAGCCCAATATATATAATAAGGTAGACAACAAAGAACCCAATGAATTGGAACTGACCATATCCCGGACAACCAACTGATTATAAAGAGAGGTATTTCCCATAAAGAACATCGCAAAGAAACTCGTTAATGTCATCACTCCCAAACCACCGATTTGAATCAGCAAGATTATAACAACGAGCCCTCCTGTCGTAAATGTAGTCGACACATCCACCGGTACTAGCCCCGTCACACACACCGCACTCGTAGCCGTAAACAGCGAATCGACCCAAGTAATGCCATTCACCGTACACTTTGGCAACATCAATAATCCCGTGCCAATAAGAATGATAGCCAGAAAACTGACTGCCAATATCAAAGACGGGTTGGTACGCCGCCCCAACAGACGTACCAATCCGTTGGACAGATTCAATAAAGAAAAGACCAGCAATAATATCAAATGGTAAAATTTGCCATCCAAGAACTCCCAGAACTGCAAGATAGCTCCTTCCTCCTCCGGACGATGAAAAATGACAGGTATCAAAGTCAGGTACAACAGCCCGCTCAATATCCAGGCCAATTTCCGATATTGCTTTTTAGTGCTCCTATATTCAAGCGAAATATGCAACGTTACATCAATCAGAAAGATAATCCATACAGCCTTATACAGAACTTGTATTTTCGCAATTTCATCTACCGACAACGGAAAGCCGTGTTCATAAATCACTCCGACAATTAGCGTAAGAGACGCTAAATAAGTTAAAGCCTCCACTAAGCCCAGTATAATTCGTATATAAGGTTTTAGCAGTTTATTCTGATATAACAGGAATTTATGATAAATCTTCATATCATATTTTTTATAACGTCGTGCAAACTTAATTAAAATAACAATCGAAACCGATTCTTTGTTGACAAATTTATCTGAATATTAAAAATTTTGCCTACTTTTGGCAGCAGATAATTAAAAACCACAATATTATGAGTGACAAAAGAAAACGGTATATCCTACCGGAAGAAGAAATTCCACATTACTGGTACAACATTCAGGCTGATATGGTAAACAAGCCAATGCCACCGTTGCACCCGAAAACTAAACAACCACTGAAAGCAGAAGATCTCTATCCTATCTTTGCGGAAGAGTTATGCCGACAGGAATTGAATCAGACCGATGCTTGGATTGAAATACCGGAGGAAGTACGCGAAATGTACAAATATTACCGCAGCACACCGTTAGTCCGTGCATACGGATTGGAAAAAGTACTCGGTACTCCGGCTCATATCTATTTCAAAAACGAAAGTGTAAGTCCCATCGGTTCTCACAAATTGAATTCCGCATTGGCACAAGCATACTATTGCAAGCAGGAAGGCGTAACCAATATCACTACCGAAACAGGTGCCGGACAATGGGGAGCAGCTCTTTCTTACGCGGCAAAAGTCTTCGGTTTGGAAGCGGCCGTTTATCAAGTAAAGATCAGTTATGAGCAAAAGCCCTACCGCCGTAGCATCATGCAGACGTTCGGAGCACAGGTTACTCCTTCTCCATCCATGTCTACCCGTGCCGGTAAAGATATTCTGACTGCCCACCCCAACTATCAAGGTTCATTAGGAACAGCTATTTCCGAAGCTATCGAACTGGCACAAATGACTCCCAACTGTAAATACACGCTTGGGTCGGTACTTAGCCACGTCACCCTTCACCAGACAATCATCGGTCTGGAAGCCGAAAAACAAATGGAGATGGCAGGTGAATACCCGGATATCGTAATCGGGTGTTTCGGAGGAGGTTCCAACTTTGGTGGTATCTCTTTCCCGTTCATGCGTCATAACATACTGGAAGGAAAGAAAACCCGTTTCGTGGCAGCCGAACCCGCTTCATGCCCTAAACTGACACGCGGTAAATTCCAATATGACTTCGGTGACGAAGCCGGATATACTCCGCTCCTTCCGATGTTTACATTAGGACATAATTTTGCTCCGGCACATATCCATGCCGGTGGTCTTCGTTATCATGGCGCAGGTGTGATTGTTTCACAATTGCTCAAAGACAAATTGATGGAAGCGGTAGATATCCAACAGTTGGAATCATTCGAAGCCGGTTGCCTGTTCGCACAAGCAGAAGGTATCATTCCGGCTCCCGAATCCTGCCACGCCATTGCAGCTGCTATTCGTGAAGCTAACCAATGTAAGGAAACAGGGGAAGAAAAAGTTATCCTGTTCAACCTTTCCGGACACGGCCTGATCGATATGGCTTCATACGACAAGTATCTGGCAGGTGATTTGGTCAACTATTCATTGACGGATGAAGATATTCAAAAGAATCTGGACGAAATCGGAAATTTAGAAAAATAATAAGATTTTTAAATCATACAAATAAGCCTGGAATCATTTCCGGGTTTATTTTTTCTATCTTTCATTATACCGTATATAAAAGATTTTACTACCTTTGAAGCCATTATTAATCTTATGACCTAATAATGAGCAACCTTAAAAATATAGTCATTTGCTTGCTATTTCTGTGTTTAGGTACCCATTCCGCTTTTTCGGAAATACCGGAACCTATCAACTTCTCTTACATCTCCATCAATGAAGGATTGTCACAAAGCACTGTATTCGCCATCGATCAGGACAAACGGGGCAATATGTGGTTTGCCACTTATGATGGGGTAAACAAATATGATGGATACGCATTCACGGTTTATCAACACAATGAAGATGATCCTAACAGCATTGCCAATGACATTTCAAGAATTGTCAAGACCGATAGTCAGGGACGGGTTTGGATAGGAACACGAGACGGTCTATCTTATTATGATGAAGAAAAAGACCAATTCAAGAACTTTTTCTATGAAAAAAAAGGCAAACGGCAACAGGTCAACGGCATCGCAGAAATCTCTCCTGAGCAATTGTTGATAAGCACACAGGAAGGTCTGATCATGTTCGACAGCAAAGAATCCAAGTTTGTAGAAGATGCTTTCAGTACTGCCATGCACAAAATCATAGCTTCCGCTCTTTACCGGCATGGTGACATAATCTATATCGGTACGATGGAAGACGGGCTTTACAGTTATTCCGTCACTCAAAAAAATCTGGAGAAAGTGACTCCTATATTGGATACCAAGCGGATTCAGGCTATTTTACAGCAATCTCCCACCCGAATATGGATAGCTACCGAAGGGGCAGGCTTATTATTGCTCAATCCGAAAACTAAAGAACTAAAGACATACCTCCATTCCTCCTCCGATCCGAAAAGTATAAGTTCCAATTACATACGTTCTCTGGCATTGGATTCACAAAACCGTCTATGGATAGGAACTTTCAATGATTTGAATATTTATCACGAAGCCAGTGACTCGTTCGTTTCATATAGCAGCAGTCCGGTAGAAAGCGGCAGCCTTTCGCAACGTTCCGTCCGAAGTATTTTTATGGATTCACAGGGAGGAATGTGGCTTGGCACCTACTTTGGCGGTCTCAACTATTACCATCCCATCCGAAACCGATTCAAGAATATACAGCGCATCCCATATAAGAACTCATTGAGTGACAATGTAGTAAGCTGTATTGTAGAAGACAAGGACAAGAATCTGTGGATAGGAACCAATGACGGCGGATTGAATCTATACAACACCAAGACACAACATTTCACCCATTACGCCTTGCAAGAAAACGAGCGTGAAATCGGTATCGGTTCCAACAATATCAAAGCTGTATATGTGGATGAAGAAAAATCATTGGTATATATAGGTACACACGCCGGAGGATTGAACGTCCTCCACCGTAACAGTGGACGGATGGAAAGTTTTAATCAGCTGAACAGCCAGCTTATCAATGAGAATGTATATGCCATCCTTCCCGACAAAGACGGTAATCTCTTATTGGGAACACTCAGCGCTTTAGTCCGTTTCAATCCGAAAGAACGCAGTTTTACAACCATAGAAAAAGAGAAAGACGGCACGCCTTTCACTTCTCAACGAATCACAATCTTATTCAGGGATTCCCACAAACGACTTTGGATTGGCGGTGAAGAGGGTATATCAGTCTTTCAACAGGAAGGACCGGAAATACAGAAAGTTACGATACTACCTGAATCATCAGTTACAAAGTTATTTACCAATTGCATTTACGAGGCTTCCAATGGTATTATTTGGATAGGCACACGTGAAGGAGTCTATTGCTTTAATGAGGAAGAAAAAACAATCAAACGATACACAACAATTAATGGACTGCCCAATAATGTGGTCTACGGCATACTGGAAGATACTTTCGGACGACTTTGGCTGAGTACCAATCGTGGTATTTCCTGTTTCAATCCGGAAACGGAAAAGTTCCGTAACTTTACAGAATCGGATGGATTACAAAGTAATCAATTCAACTCTTCCTCCTACTGCCGCACTTCCAACGGGCAAATGTACTTTGGTGGTATCAATGGTATCACTACTTTCCGTCCGGAATTGTTGCTGGACAATCCATACACTCCGCCGGTAGTAATAACCAAGCTACAGCTATTTAATAAAACGGTCCGTCCGGACGATGAAACAGGCATATTGACTAAAAACATCAGTGAAACTGAAAGTATCACACTGAAATCCTGGCAAACAGCTTTCACCATTGAGTTCGTCGTATCCAATTATATTTCAGGACAACATAATACTTTCGCTTACAAGCTGGAAGGATACGATAAAGAATGGTATTATCTGACAGACAAACGTAGTGTTTCCTACTCTAATCTGCCACAAGGGACTTATCATTTCATGGTAAAAGCCGCCAATAGTGACGGTAAATGGAACACTATCCCAACTGTACTCGAGATTATCGTACTTCCGATATGGTATAAAACATGGTGGGCTATTCTTCTTTTTCTAGCCACTTTTATCGGCTTCATCACTTTCGTTTTCCGTTTCTTCTGGATGCGCAAAAGCATGGAAGCTGAACTGGAAATAGAACGCAGAGACAAAGAACATCAGGAGGAAATCAACCAGATGAAAATGCGTTTCTTCATCAATATCTCCCATGAACTTCGTACCCCATTGACTCTTATCCTGGCTCCTCTGCAGGATATCATCAATAAGATAAGCGATCGTTGGACACGAAACCAATTGGAATATATCCAACGAAACGCTAATCGTCTGCTACACCTTGTCAATCAGTTGATGGATTATCGCCGTGCCGAACTCGGAGTATTCGAATTAAAAGCCAAGAAAGCGAACGCTTACCAACTGATACAAGAAAATTTTTTGTTTTATGATAAACTGGCACGCCACAAAAAGATAACTTATACTCTCCACTCCGATCTGGAAGATAAAGAGGTACTTTTTGATCCTAATTATCTGGAATTGATAGTAAACAACCTGCTTTCGAATGCTTTCAAATATACAGAAAGCGGACAAAGCATTACTGTCACGTTGAAGGAAGAAAATAATTATCTAGTGTTGCAAGTCAGTGATACCGGTATCGGTATTCCTATCAATAAACAGGGAAAAATATTCGAGCGTTTCTACCAGATCGAAAGTGAACATGTAGGAAGTGGTATCGGACTTTCATTGATACAACGTCTGGTCGAACTACATCACGGACATATCGAACTGGATAGCGAAGAAGGAAAAGGAAGTACGTTCTCCGTCTATCTGCCACAGGATATAAGTATCTACAAGCCCTCCGAACTGGCTGCTAACGGCAATAAGAGCGAGGAGGAACAGGTATATTCCACCAATTCCAAAGAAATGTATTTCATCGACACGGAAAAGGTGGAGAATGAAGCTATAGAATCCGGTGACAAAAAGCGAGGAACCATTCTCATCGTAGAAGACAACAATGAAATCCGGCACTATCTAAGTAGCGGGCTTGCCGAACTGTTCAATATATTAGAGGCAGGAAATGGCGAAGAAGCATTGGAGAAATTGAAAGGAAATGAGGTAGATATTATCGTGACTGATGTGATGATGCCTGTTATGGATGGTATCAAGTTATGCAAAAATGTGAAACAGAACATTCCGACCTGTCACATTCCGGTAATTATGTTATCAGCCAAAAGCGAAACAAAAGACCAGATGGAAGGTCTGCAAATGGGTGCGGACGACTACATCCCCAAACCTTTCTCTCTTTCGATCCTGACCACGAAGATACAAAATATGATGCGTACACGCAGACGTATGCTTGAACGTTATTCCAAGTCTTTGGAAGTAGAACCCGAAAAGATCACGTTTAATGCCATGGACGAGGCTTTGCTTAAACGTGCCGTAAGTATTGTAGAAAAGAATATGGACAATATCGAGTTCTCCACCGATGAGTTTGCCAGAGAAATGAACATGAGCCGCTCCAACCTGCACTTGAAACTGAAAGCGATTACCGGCGAATCCACGATCGACTTTATACGTAAGATTCGTTTCAACGAAGCTGCCAAACTATTGAAAGACGGACGTTATACCGTAGCGGAAGTCAGTACAATGGTAGGATTCAATACCCCGTCTTACTTTGCTACAAGTTTCAAGAAATATTTTGGATACCTTCCGACAGAATACATTAAGAGGACAAAAGGATAAGTCCGAATCCAAAAATGCTCGAAATTTGTTCTCAGATAAATGGAGGAAGCAATATGATAGAAAGAGCATTACAACAAACCATTCATGAGTTCCTCGTTCGACTTAGCCAATAAAGTAAATGAGCCTCTTACCGGAAGAAAATGAGAATATAAAATGTACCCTCTTTTTTTCAAGAAATGGTCAATCATCATGGTTTACTGGATGAAAAACGTCTGTTACCACACCGCTTGGTTTTTGGCTATTATCCGGATGTAGTTACACATCCCAGTTCGGAAAGTGAAATTCTGAAGTTACTATCAGACAGCTACCTATATAAAGATATTTTAGATTGGGAACACATCAAAAAGGCAGACAAGATTGTAAAACTCCTTCAAGCACTGGCTTTTCAAATAGGCTCTGAAGTCTCTTATAATAAATTACTCCGGAGAATATAGAAGATTTTTTATTGTAAAACAGCAATATGAACCTCTCTTTCATCGCCTGTGACATTTTTGTAGTTATTCTAAGTATTATAGGGGGAAATACAAAAATGTTGCAATCCTCATTATCAAAAGTTTAAGTTCCAAAACAGGGGTAAAATAGAATAAGTTTACAAAAAACAACAGGATGTTTTCGCTTTTTTCCAAGAGAAAAGTGCATTTTTTCATTAGTGCATTACAGTTGTGTAACCGATAAGTTACACTTGTCTTTCCATATGGTTACACAACAGCAACTAGTCGATTACTCAACTCCAACTCATTAACTCTATCAGACGAACTTATCAAAAGACCAAGATGTTTTGCATAATACAAGTAGACGAGATTATTAATACTACAGCACAATTTTACAAAATGCAACGGCCTTTTCCACGTATCAAACAGGAACATTGCACAAAATTGAAATACTATTCAATAAAATTATCCATAATCAGGCTACTTTACTCCATATATTTGCAGAGAAATAAATCAGTACTCAGAAATTGCGTAAACTAATAATTAATACTATGAGCTTCAGTAATAAATTAGGTATCCACATATTGTTATTTCTTATCGCCACGTTTATAGCGTGCACTGACAACGACATTCAGGAAAATAATAATAATCTTCCTCCAAAAGACGAGCCAACCCCTCCTCAGGAAGAGGCCGAAGAACATTTATTTGATATTCTCAATCTTGATTATCCGGGATTAGAAGAAATAAAATCTTTATATAAAAGCGGTGAGAATGATGCAGCAATGCAAAAGTTACTTACCTACTACAGAAGCAGAACGGCCATTGAAAACCCTAATCTGACTGCTACTCTTAATGACACGGAGCAAGGTTATGCCGATTATGCCATAGACGAATATCGTTTTTACGTCAATGACAATTACTTAGAAGACAAAGACCGGAAAATTCCATATTCACTGAAAAGTAACGACCAAACGATTAATTGGCAATTTGCTCCCGAAGGTGCTGATAATGAATATCAAAAGCAGTTACATCGCCATAATTGGATACCGATGCAGGGCAAAGCCTATCAAAAATCCAAGAATGAAAAATATATGCTTTCATGGAAAGAAGTATATACAGATTGGATACTCAAAAATCCAAAGCCGAATGGGAAACCGGACAAATTCCAATGGCACCAGCTCCAAATGTCCACACGTATTATGGGGCAAACAGAATCTTTCGAGTATTTCAAATCCTCCTCTCATTTCACTCCGGAATGGCTTTCCTTTTTCCTCATACATTTTGCTGAACATGCCGATTATCTATCCATGTACAAATATTCCGGAGAAAACAATATTCTACTAAGCCAGGCAGTAGCATTGGTATTTGCCGGAACATTGTTTCCGGAACTTAAGAACGCCCCACAATGGCAGAAAATAGGATGTGAGATTATAAATGATCAAACTACAAAGTTATTTTTGGAAGATGGAATGACTAACGATCTCTCTCTTCATTATCATATAGGCATAGTAGACGGACTTTATGATCTCAAACGGCTTATCCAACTGAATAAATTGCCGGACAATCTGCTCTCACCACAGCTCGATGAAACGCTTTTGAAAGCCACCAAAATTGTCATGCACTTCACATACCCAAGTTATTTTAAGAAAGGAAGCAAACAGTGCAGTCCCGCATTCAATGATTCATGGATAAAAACACGCAGTGTATTAAACAAAAACTTTGTGAAGTATGCGGCAATGTTTCCGGAAGATTCTGAATTAAAGTATATGCAAACGTATGGTAATGAAGGCACTCTTCCCGACAGCAGAATCAAAACATTCGAAGATTCCGGATTTTATGTATTGCGCAACGGTTGGACACCAGAGTCTACAATGCTGATACTTAGCAATAACATATCTTCCAAGTTACAAGACTCAAGCCATAACCAACTTGATAACGGAACATTCGAGTTATATCATAACGGTCGTAATTTCTTTCCGGACTCCGGAGTATGTTCATATATGAAAGAGGATGATGCAGAAGTAATGAAACTACGCAGATGGTTTCGGCAGACCAAAGCGCACAATACAATGGTACTGGGAAAATCTGAAGATCACGAAGATATCGGTGCCGAAAATATCAGCAAGGCAGAAGGCAAGTTACTACTATGTGAAGAAAATGCCGACCAACAACTCATAGTTACCGAAAATCAAGGATACAATGATTTCAAACACCGCCGTGCTGTTTTTTATGTAAAACAACCGACCGAATTTTTCGTATTGGTAGATGAAGGATTTGGCACAGCAACCGGTTATGCTAAGTTATATTTCCATCTTTGCGATGAAACATCTGTAAATAATGTTATTCTGGACAGTCAAGAGGCAGGCGCACATACTACCTTTGAAAACAATAACTTATTAATCCGAAGCTTTGGAAATCAGGCCATCACCCTAAAGCCTTTTGATGGACGGATATCTTATCAGACCGACAGAAAATACTCAACAAGAAAAGCCTATTCACTTGTTATGAAGAAACAAAGAAGTATCCCCGTGCGATACATTACCATACTATATCCGGTCAGTAAGGTTTCCAATCAAAAGATCAGTGCAAAATTTACTGATGACCCGTCAAACTCAAACCATGTTTCTATTGAAGTGACTATCGGTAATCAGGTATATCCACTAAGCTTTCAACTCAAACACTAAAAGTTATGCAAAAATATATTCAAGCAATTAGTTGGAATTTATTATTTTTATTCCTATGTTTGTTAGCAACCTGTAAATCTCTCGTTAACCTTATAAAACACAAAAATGGCACTATGAATATTCAACACAGATACTATAACTGTATCCTTCTGCTTTTAATCTGCCTTCGTAGTGCGGATATTTATTCTATGGATATCAAGCAGAATATAAATTGGCCTCAATTTATGAGTCAGCAGGATATGATATGGGAAAGATTACCGGAATATTGGTATGACTCAGCCTATCTAGGTAACGGCAGATTGGGACTAATGATCTACAAAGAACCGAATAAAAACTATATACGCCTGGAAACAGGAAACTGTGATGTACACGATCATCGTGCAAAAAGAGATGTATTCGGAATTCCCCGACTACTTACTGGGCATTTTGCTTTACACCCTAAAGGAGAAATAATCAGCGGCAAGATGCGTCTTGATCTTTGGAACGCAGAGGCTTCAACTGAAATCACCACTACAAAAGGAATTATCCATCTACAAACTTTCGTTCATGCTGATGATATGATCATCGTAGTTAAAGCAACTACCGAAGGAGATGAACATGACTTTCGATGGGAATGGATAGCTGCTGAAGCTAACAGCCCGCGTTATCTATTATTCAAAAGGCAAGGAAAAACGAATAAGATCCCCGAAGGTTACGAACTCAATCCTTCCCCTACTAACAGCAAAGAAAATGAGATAAACTTATCTATACAAGAATTATTGGCAGGAGGAGAAACAACCGTAGGATGGCAAGAGACAAAAACGTCTCCACAAGAAAGAATCTTATGGATAAATCTTACACACACTTATCCACAAAGTACTTCAAAAAAGATTTGTAAAGCAGAAATACGCCAAGCCATACGTAAAGGTTATGCAGCACTTCAAAATGCTCATCGGCAATGGTGGAACTCTTATTATCCCGCTAGTTTCATCAGCTTACCGGATGCAAAGAAAGAAAATTTCTACTGGATTCAAATGTATAAACTAGCCTCAGCTACTCGTGGCGACCGGGCATTAATAGATAACACCGGTCCGTGGTTATCTGAAACACCGTGGCCAAATGCTTGGTGGAACCTCAACGTGCAACTCACCTACTGGGCACTGAATGCTTCCGACCATTTGGATTTAGCCGCATCTCTAGAGAATGCACTCTATAATCACATTGACCAACTACGCTTGAACATACCTGCCGCATATCGTCACAACTCATTGGGCATAGGTGTTGCTTCAAATCTAGAATGCATGACGACCACTGTAGGAATTCCCGGTAAAGGAAAAGCGCAAGTGGGACTTCTTCCTTGGGCCTGCCATAATCTTTGGCTTATTTATCGTCATAAAATGGATGATGAAGTTTTGCGTAACAAATTGTTCCCGTTATTAAAAGGGGCCATCAATTACTATCTTCATTTCATCCAAAAAGGAGAAGACGGCAAATATCATCTACCTGAAACTTATTCTCCCGAATATGGTGTAACGGAAGACTGTAACTTTGATCTCGCACTATTATATTGGGGTTGTCAGACCTTATTGGGGTCAGCACAGCGATTACAGATTCAAGATCCACTAATTTCAACCTGGAAAAATGTTTTGGATAATCTCACTCCGTATCCGATGGATGAAAACGGGTTACTTATTGGAAAAGACACACCTTATGCTTTCTCCCACAGGCATTATTCACACTTGCTTTCCATCTATCCTTTATACCTTATTAATAAGGAGCAACCAAACAATACCCGACTTATAGAGAAATCATTAGCCTTTTGGCAAAGTAAGCCGAAAGCTCTTTTAGGTTACTCATGTACAGGTGCATCTTCTATATCTTCCGCTATTGGAAAAGGAAACGAGGCTCTATCCTATCTAAATAAATTATTTGGCAAGTTCCTTAGTTCGACCACCATGTATAAAGAAAGCGGCCCGGTTATCGAGACGCCACTATCAGGCGCACAATGTATACATGATATGTTAATACAAAGTTGGGGAGGGAAACTCCGTATTTTCCCTGCACTGCCGGACGTTTGGAAAGATGTCTGCTTCTCCGGTTTACGCACAGAAGGAGCATTCAAAGTTTCTGCTAACAGAAAGAATGGGAAAACACTGTTTATCCACATCAAAAGTCTTGCAGGAGAACCATGTATCGTAACTACCGACATTGTTAATCCCATATTCAAAGGGAAACGGGCGTTTACTGTACAAACTACCAACAACGGCACATACCAAATCAATTTAAAGAAAGGAGAAGAAGTTTTTATCTATCCTCAAGGACAGATTCCGGACTTCATAATCTCCCCTATTCCACCTGTTTCCAAAAATCACTTTGGACTAAAAAACGTCCAAACCAACACCTAAAAATGTACAAAAGCCTTCCTCTATATATGTACGAGGAGGTTACATTATAACATACAAAAGACCTATTTTCAAGTCATAAACAGTTCTTTTGAACATAAATAGTATATGATTCAACAAAACTAATATCAAAAAAACATTTTTGAACAAAGCCTGAACAACTTCGGCCAATCGTTATATATAAAGAGATTACATTTGCAAACAGTAAAATATAACTTTTAATAATTAAAACCTAATAAAGTATGAAGAACATCTTCTTTATTTGCGTGTTCTCACTGATTGCATTTACAGGATGCACAGATGACGACGAACTCTACAAAAACAGTGGAAAAGATTCTGCCGAAGAGGAAACAAGTTTTCCTAACGAGGAAATCGACCAACGTTTGTTTAAAGTTATCAATTTAGATTATCCGGGATTGGAACAGGTAAAAGCATGGTATGAAACAGGAAATTATTACTCTGCATCCAAAGCTCTACTCGAATACTATAGAGGTCGAATTGGTATCATTAATCCTTATGTATCCTTAAATTCTATTACAACACAACAAGCAAGATACGCAGAATTAGCATTAGCAGAAAACGGTTATCGTTTTTATATAAATGCCAATTACTTAGAAGAAAAAGATCTTGGAAATGGCAAAGAAAAAGTTCCGTACAGCCTAAAATCGGGAAAAGAGATCAATTGGGAGTTTATTCCCAAAGGTGCTGACGACGAATACCGTAAGCAGTTACATCGGCACAATTGGATTCCATTCCAAGCCATGGCATATCAAAAGACACAAGATGAAATATATATGTTGGGATGGAAAGACGTGTATTCAGATTGGGTATCAAAATTCCCTAAAACAGAAACAGTTGTAGATGAATTTGCATGGTGGCAATTACAAGTATCTACACGTCTAATGGGGCAAGCACAAGCATTTGAATATTTCAAGTTTTCATCCAATTTCACCCCCCAATGGCTTTCTTTCTTTTTAGTTCACTTTGCAGAACATGCCGATTTCTTGCTAAAAAATCGCTATCCAGACGAAAATAATATTCTATTTAGCCAAATAATCTCAATGGTATTTGCCGGAACTCTATTTCCGGAATTCAAAGATGCTCCTCAATGGCAAGCAGAAGGTTGTAGAATCATTAATGAACAACTTGAAAAACAATTCTTACCGGACGGAATGCTTAGTGACCTTTCCTTACATTATCACATAGGTATATTAGACGAACTCTATAATCTCAAAAGGCTCATCCAAGAGAATCATTTACCGGAAAATTTACTCACTTCCAAGTTTGACCAAATCCTAGAGAAAGCGACCGAAATAGTTATACATTTTACCTATCCCAACTATTTTGAGGCAGGTAGCAATGAATATTGTACATCTGCTTTCAATGATTCGTGGATGAAAACGAAAAATGTATTAGAGAAAAACTTCAAGAAATATGCTGAGATGTTCCCCAATAATCAAGAATTAGCGTGGATGGCAACTCGTGGTGGACAAGGACATGCACCAAGCGCAGGAATAAAAGTTTTCGAGAACTCCGGACACTATATTCTACGAAATGGATGGGATAAAACTTCCACTATGCTAATACATAGTAATAACTATTCAAATGAAAAGATGGATATATGGAGTCACAATCAACCGGATAACGGAACATTTGAATTATATCATAATGGGCGTAACTTTTTCCCTGATTCCGGAGTATCTTCTTATGGAGGTAGTGGAACTCCTAATAATATTCGCAGTTGGTTCCGTCAAACAAAATCTCATAACACAATGATTCTAAGCGATAAAGAAACAGAAGACAATGATGAACCTAATGCAAAAAGATATGGAGATGAAGATATAAAAAACACCTTAGGTAAATTAATCCGTAAAGGAGAAACTAACCAATATCAATTTGTAGCCACAGAGAATCAAGGATATGCCAACTTTACTCATAGACGTTCTATATTCTTTGTCACGCCTAAAGAAAAACCATTTTTTGTAATAGTAGATGAAGGTATAGGAAACGCAACCGGATTTAGTAAACTATATTTCCATCTCTGTGACGATAAAACAGCAGAATCTGTTTCTTTAGATATAGAAAACCACGGAGCACATACTACATTTAGTGACAATAACAACTTATTCATACGTAGTTTTGGTAATGCAGATATCACCCAAAATGAAGTCAAAGGATATATTTCCTACGACACCAAAGGTTTATTCCTTCCCCGTAAGGCTTACTCACTCGTAATGGATAAAAAAGAGAATAGTCCGGTACGATATATAACCGTAATATATCCCGTCGCAAACGAAACACCTGAAATCTCGGCCAGATTCACTGATGATGAAACATTTATTGAGGATGCAATAAAGCTCGAGGTCACAGTAAATGGTCAGAGATATGAATTAGGATACACTAAATAATCAACCTATAATAATATAACTAATACTGATATAAAATGAGTCTAAGAAAATTAACATTTAGTTTTTTGGCGATTCTAATAGTTACAGTTTCACCGCTGTTCTATGTTTCTTGTTCTGATACAGAAACAACAGACTCGTCCAACTTCGCACTTTATTATACAGGATTGACCAACATAGCTCCATCTATGACCGGAACAATCAGTAAACCTACATATAAAGGTAGTGCCCCTTCTGATTTTACAATTACCGGTATCACACTTAACAATGAAGTGTATACAGGAAATTGTTTTCAGATTGATTCTGAAACAGGAGTAATTTCTGTGCAAAACACAGAAAATGCAGCTAAAGGACGCTACAAAATTTCCATCTCTTGCATATCCGGAGGGACTCGATATGAATATAAAGATATTGTAATTGTTAAATTATTAGCATCCGCTCCTAAAAACGTAATAGTCACTCCCAAGCTAATACAGGCTGATTACGGGGATATCATTAACAAAAATAGTGAAATTGATATGCCCATAGCAAAAATAACAACAACTGGTGAAGAACATATTTCCATCAGTTCATACACTGTTTCTGATGTATTCAAAATCACCAATGAGAATACAGAAGAAGAACCTATTTACGAATTAGTGACAACAGAAGGTGTTAAAGAATGTTTCAGTATCTCCCAAGAAGGAGAATTTACTATTGTACAAGATGAAAAATCAGGAATCTTAGAGCCAGGCACCTTATATGCGGTTAGTATTTTATTATCAACCCGTACAGATGAATATTTATTGGATGAAAAAAATAGTATTAACATTAAAGTAACATCTAAGCCACTTAATTTTTCCTATGACCCCGCTGAAGGAGAGTTAGAAGAAGAAAGTACAGCTACACCAGAAGGAACAACTTTCGAATCGGTACTTCCAACGTATCAAGGAGCTACAGATGGATTAAAATATAGTATTTACGCAATTGAACCTGCCATCGAACAAGAAATAATTAAAATTAATGAAAATACAGGTAAACTATATGTAGAAGCTGGGCACGGATTACAAAAAGGAACAACCTATAAGATCAGTGTTTGTGCAAGAAATATGTACAATGAAGAAGGAGAGGTAGGAACAGTTATTGAAAACGCCTATTCTTTAAAAATAGTAGCATTTATTGCAAAATTCGATCAATTTTATTACGAAAATGAAACAAATACAATTGAAAGAATGGAGCTTAGTCCTTCATATACCATAGAGCCAACTATAGTAGGTGGAGGTGAAAATATTAAATATACACTTATTGAATGTGAACCAGAGTTACAAAAAAACATTGAATTTAATACAACAACAGGTGCTATCACTATGAAAGAGGGAAATAAACTAGTGATAAATGATGAAGGTAAAGACTCTTATACAATGAAAGTCAAAGTTGCTAATTCAAAATATGAAAAAGAAGCCAATATAACTTTCAAACTAACTCAAAATGAAGATAGGATTACATACATTCATTGTGGTAATAATTTAGATACGAACGGTAATGCATTACCGGGAATTCAATACGAAAATCAATTTAGATTCAATAGTGAAGATGATATGAATAGAACCTTCACTATAAAAACCAATGCTTATTCCACTGCTAAGATTACATTTAAATACGAAAAACTTTCTACATCAGTAACTGCAAATATCACCAATAATGAAATTACATTCTCTGGTTGGAAAGGAGATGCAGCAACATCCAATATCGGAATTATTACTGCAACTGTAAATGATAAGACAGAACTTAAGGTCCCTGTTTTCTTCCATTTCAACAATTGGACAAAATACAATCAAGATAATGTCAAAATCGAATATTATCCCTTTGTATTACATGTTAATCCACATAAAGGAGGAATATCAACATCTCCTAAAATAATCCTTAAAGGAAAATCTGACAGTGAACTTTCAGGTGATGTGCGTAAAAAATTCTTATTAGACTACCGTAGAAACTTCAACTACTACAATTTTGGAGGTAATCATACTAATGGTGTACCTTATGACCAAAAAAATCCAGATAAAATTTCACCATTCATGGCTCATTTATGGGAGACTTGTGGACAAAAAAATAATGCAAACAAACCACCGATGGCATTCTTCACAAACAGTGGATACAAAGATAACAGCTCTCAATCCTTAGGTTATGTAATTAATTACAATCCGAATACTATAGAATACAAAAACCATGAACATTCAGTGAATATCATTAAAGATATGTGGAAAGATAGCGAGGGATATGCTAATGGATTTATAGCAGCAGAAATGACTTTTTGTACTGATGGTATAATAGGAAATGTCAACAGTGGAGGTAAAGTAACACCACTAATCATCTGGTTTGATGAAAATTACGAAGAGTAAAACGAATAATCTAATAATTATGCACAATATAATAACCAATACAATTAGCCATAGAGGGTTCATCACCCTCTTGGCACTGGTCATGTCAATCAGTCTGTATGCCCAGAATTTAGTTAAAGGAACAGTTGTTGACGAAACAGATCTTCCGTTAATTGGAGCAACTGTTTTAATAAAAGGAAATAGCGGAGGAACAATTACTGATATTGATGGCAATTATTCTATCAATGCCAAAAAAGGAAGCACCATTGTGGTTTCCTATATCGGATATAAAACACAGGAAGTGAAATATACCGGACAGCAAAAAGTAAACATAAAAATGATACCTGACAATCAAGCATTAGACGAGGTAGTAGTAGTAGGTTACGGTTCTATGAAACGCAGCGACTTGACCGGTTCAGTTGCTTCGGTAGCCGCAAAAGACGTTGTAGGTTTTCAAAGCAGTTCTGTCATTGGAGCTTTAGGAGGCCAAATTGCCGGTGTACAAATTACTCAATCCGATGGTGGCCCCGGATCAGGTTTCAACATCAACATTCGTGGTGTCGGTACTATGACGGGAGACGCTTCCCCCCTGTTCATTGTTGACGGATTTGAAGTAGACAACATTGATAACATTGCCAACTCGGACATTGAGTCTATGGAATTTTTAAAAGACGCCTCTTCTTCAGCAATTTATGGTGCCCGTGCTGCCAATGGTGTTGTTATGATTACTACCAAATCCGGAAAAAGCGGACGGCCAACAGTTACATACAACGGTTCCGCCAGTTATCGTAAGATCACTAAAAAATTAGATCTTCTCAGCCCTTATGAGTTTGTAAAATTGCAAGGAGAAATTAACGAAAAATATCCGGATACATATTATAAAGAAGGAAATGATGACAATGGCATTCCATACCGTTATCAATCATTAGAGGATTATATTGGTCAAAGTGGAGTAGACTGGCAGGATGAAACATTTAATCCCACTTGGTCACAAGATCACAACCTTTCAATCACAGGTGGAGACGAAAAGACCACATATTCTCTTTTATTCACACGTTATAACGAAAATGGTATTTTCAATAACAGTGGATTTGACAGGACAACAGCCAAATTCCGCTTAAAGCAAAAGCTTACCAAAAAAATATCATTTGATGCAACTATAAATTATGCGCAAACAAATAGAAAAGGAATTGGAACAACTGCGGATAGCGGACGCTTTAATATGCTGGCACAAATTTTAAGCGCACGTCCTACAGGTGGGCTTAAATTAACAGATGAAGAATTGCTGGCATCTGCAATCGATCCTGTAATGTTGGAAGATGGAAGCAGTCTGGCACAAGTAAATCCTGTAAAACAGACAGAGTCTGTAACCAATAAAAAAAGAGCGGAAATGTGGTCTGCCAATGTCTCTCTGACTTGGGAAATTATTAAAGGATTGACTTTCAGAACAGCAGCAACTTATAATACCACAAACAATCGCATTGACAAATTCTATAAAGAGGGTTCAAAAGAAGCATTCCGTAATGGTCAAAAGCCTTACGGAGACACCCAAATGGGACGTGATTTACGTTGGACCAATTCAAACCAGTTAACTTGGAAACAAAAAATCAACAAAAAGAACAGCTATGATATCATGTTAGGACATGAAATATCTTATCGTAGCAATGAATATTTGTTAGGGCAGGCAATGGACTTTCCTGTTGACTATTTAGGTAACAACAATTTAGGGTTGGGAGCTACCCCAAGTAAAGTCGTCACAGACTTTGGTGACAAAAAGTTGTTGTCTTTCTTTGCACGTGGTAATTACAACTATGACAATCGTTACTTATTGACGGCCACGGTACGTGCCGATGGTTCTACTGTATTCTCAAAGAAAAACAAATGGGGATTCTTCCCTTCATTCTCGGCAGCGTGGCGTGTCTCAGAAGAAGCCTTTATGAAAGATATTTCATGGTTGTCTAATTTTAAGGTTCGTTTGGGATGGGGTATCGTTGGTAACGACCGAATCTCTAATTATCTCTCACTTGATTTATATCAAAATAATAGATATGGTATCGGTAACAGTTTAGTAACTGTACTTACCCCTAAACAAATTAAAAATCAAAATTTGAAATGGGAAGGCTCGTCCAGTGTCAATTTAGGAGTAGATTTAGGCTTCTTTGACAGCCGTTTAAACTTCACTGCTGATTTCTTCATCAAAAACACAAAAGACTTGTTGTTAGCTCAAGAATTAGCACATGTTACCGGACATAGTACCCAATACCAAAATATTGGTAAAATACAGAATCGCGGTATAGAGTTAAATCTTAGCAGTACTAACATTCAGACGAAATCATTCACATGGAGTACCAATTTCAATATTTCATTTATTCGTAATGAACTGAAATCATTAGAGTCCGGTGCTAATTATAAAACAACCCGTTCCGGTTTCGACGGTAACTTCACCCAAGATGACTACATAGCTATGGTGGGTTCATCATTAGGCTTGATTTACGGGTATGAATTTGATGGTATCTACCAAAGTTCTGACTTTTACATAGATGGGTATACAGACGCGAACAATCCTAAATATATTTTAAAGGAAGGAGTAGTAAATAATACTCGCTATACTGATGCAGATGGTTTACGTCCTGGCGTTGTAAAATATAAAGATCAGAATGGTGATGGCATTATTACTTCAGAAGACCGTACAGTAATAGGTAACGCACTTCCTAAATGGTATGGTGGTATTACAAATACATTCAACTATAGAGGAATAGATTTAAGTTTCATGTTCCAGTTCAATTATGGGAATGACATCTATAATGCTACACGTTTGTATGCCACACAAACTAGAAATGGCCGTAGAAACATGATGGCAGAAGTAGCCGATCGTTGGAGTGAAACAAATGCATCTAATAAAGTACCTTCGGTTAAAGGTTATATAACAAATGATGTATATTCTCGTTTTGTAGAAGATGGTTCCTTCTTACGTTTGAAGAATGTTACTCTCGGATACACGTTACCGCATAAATGGACTAAGAAATTTTATGTATCTAAATTACGTGTTTACGCCAGTGGACAAAATCTATTCTGCATCAATGGATACAGTGGATATGATCCGGAAGTTAGTACGGCAGGAAGTAATCCTATGACACCAGGTTTAGACTGGGGTGCTTATCCTAAGAGTAGAGTATTTACATTCGGTATTGATCTTCAATTCTAATAAAGAACGCAATGAAAAAGATATTTTATTATATATTATTGTCAGCGATGTGCATACTTCCTTTCTCATGCTCGCTTGACGAAGAATCTCGGACAGAGATTGATAAAAATAGATTCATGAAAAACGCCTTAGAAGCGGAAACTGTATTGTTAGGCGTTTATCAAAGTTTAGTGAGTGATGCCATGTATGGCTATCACCTCTCAATTCTGTTCAATCTGGCAACAGATTGTGAACAAGTAGAAGGAAGTACTACTGAAAATTACCGTATCATTCCTTCCAATGCTTTTAATGCAAGCCAAGCAGAAATACAACAAACATGGGCTGCTTTATATAAAGCTATTTATAATGCGAATGATTTCATGGAGATTCTTCAACAACGGATGAACGATTTCAATGAAACCGACAAGCAATTGGCTTATATTTACATAGCCGAGGCAAGAGCTATTCGTGGTATGTGCTATTTCGAGTTAGTACGCAGATTTGGTAATGTGCCATTAATGACTAATACAGCAATGTCCGAACAAGCTCCAAGTACTTTCGTTCAGGAAAAACCTGAAACTATTTATAAATTTATTGAAGAAGACTTGTTATATGCTATACAAACACTTCCTTATGCAATAGACGATACAAATCGCCAAAGCAATAAATACCGTATGTCCAAGGGAGCTGCTTTAGGCCTATTAACCAAAGTCTATGCCACATGGGCCGGATATCCGGTTAAAGATCACACTAAATGGGCAGAGGCAGCCAAAACTGCGAAGGTGCTGGTCGAATCACAAAAACATGATTTGTTAAATGACTTTAAACAATTATGGGAAAATACTTGTAATGGTGTTTGGGATCCTACTGAAAGTTTAATTGAAATCAGTTTCTACAGTCCGACAGCATCCGGAGGCGCCAGTGACCCGTGCGGACGCATTGGAAAATGGAATGGAGTAAAAACGACAATGCTTGCAGGAGAACGTGGAAGTTGCGCAGGTAATGTTAAGGTTATTCATCCTTTCGTTCTGAAATGGAGAGAAAAGGACTTGACAGACGGTGAGGTATATAATCCGGAAACCGTTAAAGACAAACGCCTGAACCTTTCAGTAGCAAATTACCAATATAGTCCAAACAAAGTTTTATATGCTAAAGGTAAAAGTGATACTGATAAAAAAGCATTGGAAAATGATGCAGATAGTAAATTAAAGAACAAAGAAAAACAAAACTACACCCCCGCCAAATGGGACATTGAAAAATACGTAAAGAATAAATTAATCAATAATGACAAATCAAATGTCAACTGGTATTTCTTACGTTATGCTGATGTATTACTGCTATATGCAGAAGCTCTCAACGAATGGAAGCAAGGCCCGACTAAAGAGGCATACGATGCTATAAACAAAGTACGTGAACGTGCCTATGGAAACAACAAATATAATTTAAAGAACTTATCTTACGAAGACTTCCGCAAAGCTATTCAAGACGAACGCGCTTATGAACTTGCATTCGAAGGACACCGCCGTATGGACTTAGTACGTTGGGACATCTACTATAAAACTGTTAAAGAAACATCCAATGCAATCACAGAGTGGTTCTTTGATGATAATATGGCCAAAAACAAAGCATATAATACCGCAGGAAGATATACAGTGTTTGGCAAACATGAACTTTATCCTATCCCACAACGTGATATGGACTTATGTGAACAGTTTGTACAAAATCCTAAATGGAACTGATCCCAATTCTCTCCAATATGCCTGATTATAGGGCATATTGGAGAATATTAAAACCTTTTTCAACAAAATCTAAATTTGAAAAGCCTTAATTGAATGTCTTTTCGACAATCTTGTAACGCGAAATTAGAGCTTTCACCTACTTTTGCATCAGTTACAAAACTTCTAAAAACAATCACTTAAAATGAATAACATGAAAAAGAAACTCGTTCTCTTTGCTTCGGTTACAATTGCGCTTGCATCGTGCCAAACAGCCCCTAAGGAAGACTACAGTTGGATAAAAAAAGGACTGGATGTAGCTTCTGCACAATTACAGCTTTCCGCAGAGGAAATTAATGGCACAGGTATGTTGCCGCGTTCTATCCGCACAGGCTATGACATGGCGTTTCTTTGCCGTCAATTAGAAAGAGACTCACTGACTTTCAAAGACTCACTTCGCGCACAACCGACTGCAGAGCAATTAGGTAAACGCCGTCTCTGTGGCGTTTATGACTGGACAAGCGGTTTCTTTCCTGGTTCTTTATGGTACGCATACGAACTGACAGGAAACGATACTCTGAAAGCACAAGCCATTCAATATACAAATCTCTTGAATCCTGTACGCTATTACAAAGGCACACACGATTTAGGCTTCATGATCAATTGCAGTTATGGCAATGCTGAACGTCTGGCCCCTAACGATACTATCGCAGCTGTGATGAAAGAAACTGCCGACAACCTCTGCGGACGTTTCAACGATTCTATCGCCGCTATCCGTTCATGGGATTTCGGAACATGGAACTTCCCGGTTATCATCGACAACATGATGAACCTCGACCTTCTGTTTAACGTAGCAAAAGCAACAGGTGACAACAAATATAAAGATATTGCCGTTAAACACGCCATGACTACCATGAACAACCATTTCCGTCCGGATTATACTTGCTGGCATGTAGTGAGCTACAACAACGACGGAACAGTAGAACGCAAACAGACTCATCAAGGCAAGAACGATGATTCTTCATGGGCACGCGGCCAGGCATGGGCTGTATATGGTTACACAGCTTGCTACCGTGAAACAAACGACACTACTTTCTTGAACTTTGCAGTGAAAGTAGCCAACATGATAATGGATCGTGTGAAGACTGACGACGCTATTCCTTATTGGGACTATGACGCTCCTGTGACAGAAGAGACTCCGCGTGATGCATCCGCCGCCGCTGTTACTGCTTCTGCATTAATCGAGTTGAGCACTATGGTTCCCGACGGACAGAAATATCTGGATTACGCAGAAAAGATTCTGAAGAGTTTGTCAAGCGATGCATACCTTGCAAAAGTTGGCGACAATCAAGGATTTATCCTATTGCACTCTGTCGGCTCATTACCTAACGGTTCTGAAATAGACACTCCACTGAACTATGCCGACTACTACTATCTGGAAGCATTGAAGAGATTCATGGAGTTGAAGAAGTTGAGAATTGAGAATGGAGAGTTGAGAGTGATTCAATAATATAAGAGTAAGAATCCAATAGTAAATTTTAAAATCGTAAAGTATATCATGAATAAAACTTTAAAATATATCGTCCTACTGACATTTGCATGTCTCGTAGGCAAAGGTTATGCCCAAGAGTTGAAAAGCGAAGTATTTTCACTTCTCAATCTGGACTATCCGGGACTGGAAAAAGTGAAAGCACTTCATCAGGAAGGTAAAAATGCGGATGCAGCCAAAGCTTTGCTTGATTACTATCGCGCACGTACAAACGTAAAAACTCCGGATATCAATCTGAACAAAATCACTATCGGTAAAGAAGAACAGAAATGGGCAGACGACGCGCTGCAACATACTTTCTTTGTACACAAAGGTTATCAACCTTCTTATAATTATGGAGAAGACATCAACTGGCAATATTGGCCGGTGAAAGATAACGAACTCCGTTGGCAGTTGCACCGTCACAAATGGTTCACTCCGATGGGTAAGGCTTACCGTGTATCCGGTGATGAGAAATATGCCAAAGAATGGGCTCATCAGTACATCGACTGGATAAAAAAGAATCCGTTGGTGAAGATGGATAAAAAAGAATATGAAATGTTGAGTGACAGCAAACTTAAAGGTGAAGTGGAAAACGTACGTTTTGCATGGCGTCCGTTGGAAGTGAGCAACCGTCTGCAAGATCAAACCTCACAATTCCAGCTGTTCCTCCCCTCTCCTTCCTTCACTCCAGATTTCCTAACTGAGTTCTTGGTGAACTATCACAAACACGCTGTACATATTTTGGGTAATTACTCAGATCAAGGTAACCACTTGTTGTTTGAAGCTCAGCGTATGATTTATGCCGGTGCTTTCTTCCCTGAATTCAAGGACGCTCCGGCATGGAGAAAGAGCGGCATTGATATCCTGAACCGTGAAATTCATGTACAGGTATATGAAGATGGGGGACAATTCGAGCTTGACCCGCATTATCATCTTGCCGCAATCAATATCTTCTGTAAAGCACTAGGTATCGCAGACGCAAACGGATTCCGCAAAGAATTCCCACAAGACTATTTGGATACTATCGAAAGCATGATTATGTTCTATGCAAACATCTCCTTTCCCGACTACACAAATCCGTGTTTCAGTGACGCAAAACTGACAACAAAGAAGGAAGTGGTGAAGAACTACAAATCATGGAGCAAATTATTCCCGAAAAACCAGGCTATCAAATACTTCGCAACAGAAGGTAAAGAAGGTGCATTGCCGGATTATATGTCTAAAGGATTCTTGAAATCAGGTTTCTTCGTATTCCGCAACTCTTGGGGAACGGACGCTACTCAAATGGTGGTAAAAGCCGGTCCGAAAGCTTTCTGGCACTGCCAACCGGACAACGGTACATTCGAACTATGGTTCAATGGCAAAAATCTGTTCCCGGATTCAGGTTCGTATGTGTATGCAGGCGAAGGTGAAGTAATGGAACAACGCAATTGGCACCGTCAGACTTGTGTTCACAACACTGTGACTCTGAACAACAAAAATCTGGATACAACAGAATCTGTAACTAAGTTATGGCAGCCGGAAGGAACAATCCAGACGTTGGTGACTGAAAACCCAAGCTACAAAAACTTGAAGCACCGTCGTTCCGTTTTCTTCGTCGACAACACATACTTTGTAATTGTAGACGAATTGGCAGGCAGCGCCAAAGGTTCCATCAACCTTCATTATCAAATGCCGAAGGGAGAAATCGCAAACAGTCGCGAAGACATGACATTCCTTACTCAGTTCGAGGATGGAAGCAACATGAAACTGCAATGTTTCGGTCCTATCGGCATGACTATGAAAAAAGAACCGGGATGGTGTTCTACAGCTTACCGCAAACGTTACAAACGTATGAATGTATCATTCAACGTGAAGAAAGACGGCGAAGAAGCTGTACGTTATATCACTGTGATCTATCCGGTAAAGAAAAGCGCAGATGCCCCTAAATTTGACGCTAAATTCAAGAACAAAGCGTTCGATGAAAATGGTCTGGAAGTAGAAGTGAAAGTAAACGGAAAGAAACAGTCACTAAAATACAAAATATAGTAATTGATGAAAACCCCCTCTACCCTATTCCTCCCGTTGGCTGCATTAAGCCTTGCTTCATGCGGTGGTCAAAAGAAGGAAGAAGCCAAACAGCCGAACATCATTTTCATGATGACGGATGACCATACCACTCAGGCAATGTCATGCTATGGAGGAAATCTGATCCAGACTCCTAACATGGACCGGATTGCCAACGAAGGTATCCGTTTCGATAATTGTTATGCTGTCAACGCTCTCTCCGGTCCTTCACGTGCTTGTATCCTGACCGGTAAGTTCAGTCACGAGAACGGCTTTACCGATAATGCCAGCACTTTCAACGGTGACCAGCAGACATTTCCAAAGCTTCTTCAACAAGCCGGATATCAGACTGCCATGATCGGCAAGTGGCACCTTATCAGTGAGCCGCAAGGTTTCGACCATTGGAGCATCCTTAGCGGTCAGCATGAACAAGGCGACTATTACGATCCTGACTTCTGGGAAGACGGTAAACATATCGTTGAAAAAGGATATGCAACAGACATTATCACAGATAAAGCCATCAAATTCCTCGAAGGCCGCGACAAGAGCAAACCGTTCTGCATGATGTATCATCAGAAAGCACCGCACCGCAACTGGATGCCTGCTCCCCGCTATCTGGGTATCTTCAACAATACTACCTTTCCCGAACCTGCCAACTTGTTCGACGACTACGAAGGACGTGGAAGAGCGGCTCGTGAACAGGATATGTCTATCGAACACACTTTGACTGACGACTGGGATCTCAAACTGCTGACTCGTGAAGAAATGCTGAAAGATACTACCAACCGTCTTTACAGTGTGTACAAACGTATGCCTGCAGAAGTACAGGACAAATGGGATTCTGTGTATGCACAACGTATCGCAGAATATCGTAAGGGCGACTTGAAAGGCAAAGAGTTGATCAGTTGGAAATACCAACAGTATATGCGCGATTATCTGGCTACCACATTGGCAGTAGACGAGAACATCGGTCGCCTGATGAATTATCTCGAAAATATTGGTGAGCTGGACAATACAATTATTGTCTATACCTCCGATCAAGGCTTCTTCCTCGGTGAACATGGCTGGTTCGACAAACGCTTCATGTATGAAGAATGCCAGCGTATGCCGCTTATCATCCGTTATCCGAAGGCAATCAAAGCAGGAAGCGTAAGCAATGCGATCAGCATGAATGTTGACTTTGCCCCTACTTTCCTCGACTTTGCCGGAGTGGAAATACCATCGGATATTCAAGGTGCCTCGCTGAAACCGATATTGGTGAACGAAGGCAAAACTCCTGCCGACTGGCGAAAAGCAGCTTATTATCATTATTATGAATATCCTGCCGAGCACTCTGTAAAACGCCATTACGGTATCCGTACCCAAGATTTCAAACTGATTCATTTCTACAACGACATTGATGAATGGGAAATGTACGACATGAAAGCCGACCCCAGAGAAATGAATAATGTTTTCGGCAAACCGGAATATGCAGAAAAACAAAAGGAACTGATGCAACTTCTTGAGGAGACTCAAAAACAGTACAAAGACACCGATCCTGATGAGAAAGAGAAAGTTCTTTTCAAAGGGGATCGCCGACTAATGAAAAACAGATAAACTAATTACTAAAACCATGGATAGAAGAAAGTTCTTAAAAAACACAGGCTGGTCTTTCCTCGGATTGGCAGCTTCGGGCAGCTTATTGGGTGCTTGTGCACCGGGCAGCAAAGATGCAAAGAAAATCATGCCATCGGCAAGCGACCTCAAAATGTATTGGGGAGACTTACATAACCACTGTAACATCACATACGGACACGGCGATATGCGCGACGCTTTTGAAGCAGCAAAAGGACAATTGGATTTTGTCAGCGTCACCCCCCATGCCATGTGGCCGGATATTCCCGGAGCTGACGATCCTCGTCTGAAATGGGTAATCGATTATCATACAGGTGCTTTCAAACGTTTGCGTGAAGGTGGTTACGAGAAATATGTAGCCATGACAAACGAATACAATAAAGAAGGTGAATTCCTCGCTTTTATCGGCTACGAAGCTCACAGCATGGAACATGGTGACCATGTGGCATTGAACTATGACCTGGATGCACCGCTTGTTGAATGTACTTCTATTGAGGACTGGAAACAAAAAGCCAAAGGACATAAAGTATTTATCACTCCGCACCACATGGGTTATCAAGGTGGTTATCGTGGCTACAACTGGAAATGTTTCACCGAAGGAGATCAGACTCCGTTCGTAGAGATGTATTCCCGTCACGGTCTGGCGGAAAGTGATCAGGGAGATTATCCGTATCTGCATGATATGGGACCTCGCCAATGGGAAGGAACCATTCAATACGGTCTTGAGTTAGGCAATAAGTTCGGTATCATGGCTTCTACCGACCAGCATTCCGGTTATCCGGGAAGTTACGGAGACGGACGCATCGGAGTGCTTGCTCCATCGTTAACCCGTGATGCAATCTGGGACGCACTCCGTACCCGCCACGTATGCGCCGCAACAGGTGATAAGATTCTTATCGATTTCCGGTTGAATGACGCCTTTATGGGAGATGTAGTTCGCGGAAACAGCCGACGCATCTATGTGAATGTAACCGGTGAAAGCTGTATCGACTATGTAGATATTATAAAGAACGGTCAGATTCTGGCCCGCATGAACGGTCCGTTGACTCCGGTTGCTCCGGAAGGTGACACGGTACGTTGCAAAGTGAAGATGGATTTCGGTTGGAACCGCGAAGAACAATATGTACACTGGCAGGGTAAACTGTCTTTGGATAAAGGAAAATTGCACGGTGTAACTCCTTGCTTCCGTGGTGCGGCCTTCACTTCTCCGCAAGAAGGTGAAACAGAATTCCACACACACGTCAACCGCATCGTTTCCGTGAACGACAAGGAAACCGAACTGGATATGTACAGCAGCAAGAATCCGAATACTACCACAGCGGCTATGCAGGCTGTAATACTTGATGTGGAAATGCCGAAAGACGGTAAGATTATCGCAGAATTCAATGGCAAGAAGTTTGAACATACATTAGGTGAACTGCTTGAAGGTTCACGTTCACACTTTATGATCGGCTGGTTGAGCGAAGCGATCCTCTTCAACCGCGCTATGCCGGAAAGTTGCTTCACGGTAGAACATTACATGGAGGATAAAGAGCCTCAACGTGATACGGATTATTACTATGTACGCGCCCGTCAACGCGACGGACAATGGGCGTGGAGTTCACCGATCTGGGCAGAAAGAGTGTAAATCAAGTATTAAAATGATATGGAAAAAGAATACGCTATAGGAATTGACCTTGGCGGAACTTCAGTGAAATACGCCCTTATTGATAATGAAGGCGTATTTCATTTTCAAGGGAAGTTGCCGTCGAAAGCCGATGTATCGGCAGAAGCGGTCATCGGACAGTTGGTTGCCGCCATTAATGAAGTGAAGGCTTTTGCAAAAGAACAGGATTATAAGATTAACGGTATAGGAATCGGAACACCGGGTATCGTAGATTGTACGAACCGGATCGTTCTGGGAGGTGCGGAGAACATCAAGGGATGGGAAAACCTATGTTTGGCAGACCGCATTGAAGCAGAAACCGGCATTCCGGTTTTATTGGGAAATGACGCTAACCTGATGGGACTAGGTGAAACTATGTACGGGGCAGGCAAAGGAGCGACTCATGTTGTTTTCTTAACGGTAGGAACCGGTATCGGCGGTGCAGTTGTTATCGACGGTAAATTATTCAACGGTTTTGCCAATCGGGGAACGGAATTAGGGCACGTACCCTTAATAGCCAATGGAGAGCCCTGCGCTTGTGGTTCTGTCGGCTGTCTGGAGCACTATGCTTCTACTTCCGCTCTCGTACGACGTTTCAGTAAACGAATAGCAGAAGCCGGTATCTCCTACCCGGGCGAAGAAATCAACGGTGAATTGATTGTGCGTCTTTACAAACAAGGCGATAAGATTGCCACCGAATCACTGAAAGAACATTGCGATTTTCTGGGACACGGTATTGCCGGATTCATCAATACGTTCAGCCCTCAGAAGATTGTGATCGGCGGAGGCCTTTCCGAAGCCGGTGATTTTTATATCCGGAAGGTAAGTGAAAAAGCACACCGTTATGCTATCTCCGACTGTGCCGTGAATACGGAAATCATGGCTGCCGCATTAGGCAATAAGGCAGGAAGTATCGGGGCCGCTTCCCTCTTCTTTAATGGAAAGTTAAAAGTTGAATAAACTCTCGACTTCCAATTGTCAACTTTCAACTTATTCAAAATTATGAAAAGAAATATAGGAATGCTGGTGCTGATAATGGCGTTTTGGTTCACAATCTCGTTTATCACTAATATTCTGGGACCACTTATTCCGGACATCATTCACAACTTCAATTTAAATGACCTGGCAATGGCGGGTTTTATCCCGACCTCTTTCTTTCTGGCTTATGCCATCATGTCCATTCCCGCCGGGTTACTGATCGACCGTTTCGGTGAAAAGCCGGTATTGTTCGGCGGATTCCTAATGCCGTTTATCGGAACGATTCTGTTTGCTTGTATGCATACCTATCCGATGTTGCTGGCTTCTTCCTTCATCATCGGCTTGGGGATGGCTATGCTGCAAACGGTACTGAATCCGCTTCAACGTACTGTGGGAGGGGAAGAGAACTATGCGTTTGTTGCCGAACTGGCGCAATTTATGTTTGGAATCGCTTCTTTCCTGAGTCCTTTAGTGTATACTTATCTGATTCGCGAACTTGATCCGGCAACGTACACAGCCGGAAAAGGATTCTTCATTGATTTATTGGCAGACGTCACCCCGCGGGAAATGCCTTGGGTATCGCTTTATTGGGTATTCGCCTTAATTCTGTTGGTCATGTTGATTGCCGTCAGTCTCTCCCGTTTCCCGAAAATTGAATTGAAAGAAGACGAGAAAAGCGGATCAAAGGATTCCTATCTGGCTTTATTCAAACAAAAGTATGTATGGCTGTTCTTTCTGGGAATCTTCTGTTATGTCAGCACAGAGCAGGGCACTTCTATCTTTATGAGTACATTCCTCGAACAGTATCATGGAGTCAACCCTCAAACAGATGGCGCGCAAGCCGTTAGTTATTTTTGGGGATTGATGACGGCCGGTTGTCTGGTCGGAATGTTGCTGCTGAAGTTGATTGACAGCAAACGATTGTTACAGATTTCGGGAGTATTGACGATTGTGTTGTTGCTTTCCGCTTTATTCGGAAGCAAGGGAATTGCTTTGATTGCTTTCCCTGCCGTAGGATTCAGCATTTCAATGATGTACTCCATCGTGTTCTCTCTGGCCTTGAATTCCGCCTCACAACATCATGGCTCCTTTGCCGGTATTTTATGTTCCGCAATCGTAGGCGGAGCAGGCGGTCCGATGATTGTCAGCACGATAGCCGATGCTACGTCGCTGAGAACAGGTATGTTGTTTATCCTGGTCTTTGTAGGATACATCACGTTCATCGGCTTTTGGGCTCGCCCGTTGATTAACAATAAGACAGTGAAACTGAAAAAACTGTTTAAAAAAGCATGATTATGAAACAACGAAGCTATATTCTCCTTTTGTTTTCCATCCTGTTATCCGCAAACGGATATGCCCAGAAAGGTATTATGCGCCTTAGCCAACAGACATTGATGCATGAGGTACGCGAAACTCCTTCGCCACTGGATGGACAGCATATTGCAGTTAATCCGCCACGCTTCATGTGGCCGGATAAGTATCCGCATCTCGGCGCCGTACTCGACGGTGTGGAAGAAGAGGATTTCAAACCGGAAGTAACTTATCGTATCCGCATCGCACGTGATCCGGAGTTCAAGTCGGAAGTTATCACCGCTGAAAGGAAATGGGCATTCTTCAATCCTTTCAAATTGTTCGGGAAAGGAAAATGGTATTGGCAGCACGCATACGTTGACAAAGACGGTAAGGAGGAATGGTCGCCTGTTTACCATTTCTATGTAGACGAGCAGACGCGTACTTTCAACCCGCCTTCACAACAAGAAGTATTGGCTAAATTTCCAAAGACTCATCCCCGCATTCTGCTCGATGCGAACGACTGGGATAACATCATCGAACGGAATAAGAACAACCCGGAAGCACAGGCGTATATCACAAAGGCCAATAAATGTTTGAATCACCCGCTGAAACATTTGGAAGAGGAAATTGATACGACACAGGTTGTGAAACTGACGAACATCGTGCAATACCGTTCTGCACTGATTCGGGAAAGCCGAAAGATTGTAGACCGTGAAGAAGCGAACATTGAAGCAATGGTACGCGCTTATCTGCTGACTAAAGATGAGGTGTATTATAAGGAAGGTATCAAACGCCTTTCTGAAATTCTCTCATGGAAAAACAGCAAGTATTTTGCAGGAGATTTCAACCGTTCCACGATTCTGTCGATGAGTACTTCGGCATACGATGCATGGTATAACCTGATGAAACCGGAAGAAAAAAAACTGCTCTTGAGAACGATCCGCGATAATGGCAAGAAGTTCTATCATGAGTATGTCAATCATCTGGAAAACCGTATTGCCGACAATCATGTCTGGCAAATGACTTTCCGTATTCTGAATATGGCGGCTTTCGCAACGTACGGCGAACTTCCGATGGCTTCCACCTGGGTGGATTATTGTTACAATGAATGGGTATCTCGTCTGCCGGGACTTAATACAGACGGAGGATGGCATAATGGCGATTCTTATTTCCATGTCAATCTCCGCACGTTAATCGAAGTGTCTGCTTTCTACTCTCGTATCAGTGGATTCGATTTCTTTGCCGACCCGTGGTATAACAACAATGCACTTTATGTCATCTATCAGCAACCGCCATTCTCCAAATCTGCCGGACAGGGGAATTCTCATGAGACAAAGATGAAGCCGAACGGCACGCGTGTGGGCTACGCAGATGCACTGGCACGTGAATGTAATAATCCGTGGGCGGCAGCTTATGCACGCACGATATTGGAAAAAGAACCGGACATCATGAAGAAAACATTCTTAGGTAAATCCGGCGACTTGACTTGGTACCGCTGTACTACTAAAAAATCATTGCCGAAAGAGGAACGTTCATTGGCTGAGCTCCCTATGACAAAAGTATTCAACGAAACGGGAATAGCAACGATGCATACTTCATTGGGAGATATAGGTAAGAATGCCATGCTTTCATTCCGTTCGAGTCCTTACGGTTCCACTTCTCATGCACTGGCTAATCAGAATGCTTTCAACACGTTCTATGGTGGGAAGGCTATTTTCTACAGTAGCGGTCATCGTACCGGTTTTACGGATGATCATTGCATGTACGCCTACCGCAATACACGTGCGCACAATAGTATTCTGGTCAATGGTATGACGCAGAAGATAGGTACGGAAGGATACGGCTGGATTCCACGTTGGTATGAAGGGGAAAAGATTTCCTATATAGTGGGTGATGCGTCCAATGCGTACGGAAAAGTCACTGCTCCCATTTGGCTGAAACGCGGTGAGCTATCGGGTACTCAATATACTCCGGAAAAAGGATGGGATGAGAACAAACTGGATATGTTCCGCCGTCATATCATCCAATTAGGCAATAGTGGCGTATATGTGATTTATGACGAACTGGAGGGTAAAGAGGCTGTAACATGGAGTTATCTTTTGCATACGGTAGAACTTCCTATGGAAATGAAAGAACTTCCGAACGAAGTGCAAGTTACGGGCAAGAATAAGGCAGGCGGAGTATCTGTAGCTCACCTTTTCAGTTCGGCTAAGACAGAACAGGCTATTGCAGATACTTTCTTCTGTGCTCCGACAAACTGGAAAAATGTAACGAACGCGCAAGGGAAAGCTCTGAAATATCCTAATCACTGGCATTTCTCTTCTACAACCGTTCCATGCAAGGTTGCCCGTTTCTTAACGGTTATGGATACTCATGGAAATAATCGCCCGGATATGAAAGTAGTCCGTAACGGTAATACCGTTCAAGTCGGAGATTGGGTTATCAACTGCAATCTGGCCGAGAAAGGAAAAGCCGCTATCACTGTTACCAACAAATCTGAAAAGGTTTCTTTGAACTATGATGCAGGTAAAAAGGAAGGTGCAACAATTGTAACAGATCAGATAAAAGGCAAACAGATCAGTAAAGTACTGACGGATTATTTGCCGGACTTTGAAATATAAAAAGAATTAATTAAAAGATACAGGAGGGTGTTCGAGGACACTCTCTGTATTCTCCACGATGACAACCCAATACAATTCACGAAAACCAACGAACTAACATGTATGGATTTAAAATTTCAAAGCCCTTCACCTTTTCGCCATAACGTCCTGTTCATCGTCGTTTGCGGGTGAAGGGTCTTCCCCTCATCAGTCTTTCACCTATCATAGAATCTCGGAAACGCTTACATAGAATCGCAGAGACGCTTACTTACATCTCATCCGAATAGCGTTCCGTATGAATAGGGCGCATACTCAGCCATGTTTTACTAATAGACAACTTCTTCTTCCCTATAGCCAAACTTCTCTTCATCAGTAACTAAATCTCGGTTTGACTAGTCGCAATCTATAAACGAAGCCTTTGATTATAAAAACGAAGGTTGCATTTATATAAATGAAGCCTTTGTTTTTATAAACGCAATCTTCGTTTATAGTTTCATTGCCGCAAAACGGAAGTTTAGATATAATCATAAGGAAGTTAGGATATAAGAGAACACAAGTTTTACTACAATAAAAAGCATTCAAAGCTACGCACAACGGGAGCAGTTTCAAACTTTATTAAATATATTCCTATATTAAATATATTCATTACCTTTGCAATCATAGCCAACATAATCATCTCATACAATTATAGATATAACAATGAAAAAAATAGGAGCACATGTAAGTGCATCCGGCGGGGTAGAGCTTGCCCCTGTCAATGCGCATGAAATAGGAGCAAACGCGTTTGCTTTGTTCACCAAGAATCAACGCCAATGGGTAAGCAAACCATTGACGGAAGAAAGTATCGCTCTCTTCAAAGAGAATTGTAATAAATATGGTTTCCAACCGGAATACATCTTGCCTCACGACAGCTATCTCATCAATTTGGGACATCCGGAAGAAGAAGGACTTGCCAAAAGCCGTGCCGCTTTTCTGGACGAGATGCAACGCTGCGAACAGCTTGGCCTGAAGTTATTGAATTTTCATCCTGGAAGTTCTCTCAATAAGATATCAATCGAAGACTGTTTATCCCTTATCGCAGAAAGTATCAATCTAGCGTTAGAAAAGACAAAAGACGTGACGGCCGTTATCGAAAATACAGCCGGACAAGGCAGTAACTTGGGAAGCGAATTCTGGCAACTAAAATATATCATTGACCGGGTGGACGACAAAAGCCGGGTAGGTATTTGTCTGGACACCTGCCATACTTATACGGCCGGTTATGACCTTGTCAACGAGTACGATAAGGTCTTTGATGAATTTGACAAGGAAGTAGGTTTCGGTTATCTCCGTGGAATGCACCTGAATGATTCCAAGAAAGCATTGGGCAGCCACGTAGACCGCCACGACAGTATAGGCGAAGGCCTGATAGGAAAGGCTTTCTTTGAAAGACTGATGAAAGATCCCAGATTCGATAATATCCCACTCATACTCGAAACTCCGGATGAAAGCAAATGGGCAGAAGAAATTTCATGGCTCAGAAGCATTGAATAATCCGGTCAATAAATATTTGCCATGCTGACCAAAGGTTCATATAGTTTCTCGATATCTTGTGAATCCATTTCTATCTGAACCTGGTCACCCGGCATTAACGTTTGTCCCTTAGGCGCAAAATCTTTCTTATCCCGATGGACATTAATGATAATGCAACGTTCCGGCAGACGAAGTTCATCTACAATTTTCCCGTCTAAATAAGAACCGCTCATCACCTCAACAGACAAAGTATAGCGTGTTTCCTCCTTAAATGCGGGCGAATGAATCATATCTTCATATAAAGTCACATTAAGGGGTTTTATCTGGAGCATTTCCGTGAAATAATAAGTTAATCCTCCTACAACAATCGATGGATAGAATACTTCCAGATGTCCTGTTATCTCCGTTATCAAGACGATAGCAGTCAAAGGAGTACGGACGACTGCCACCAGAAAAGCAGACATACAAATCAACATGATATAACTAATATTCTCATAGGCAATGACTCCCTGTTGAACCATAATCAAGGCTATAATTTGCCCAAGCAGTCCGCCTGTCACTAATGTAGGAATGAAACTTCCTCCCGGCAATCCCGAAGAAAAGGAAAAAATACTAAAGACCAAGTGTAATAACATCATACCTACAATCCAGAGAATATGCATATCCGGATGCATAGCCTGCGAAAGCAAGAACTGTTCCCCTCCCCCAGTCAGATTGACTTCAGCCATAGAAATCATGAAAGCAATGAAAAGCAGATACAGCATTTTCACGTATTCCGGGTGCTTAATGGCAGGATAAATACGTTTCACCTGAAGAGTAGTTATAGAGAACAGTTTTCCGAAAACAGAAATAACAGCAGCCAGCAAAAGAAACAGTTTCACTTGCGACCAAAACGTCATGCCCGGCACTATCGCATCTATCTGGAAATAAGGATTAATCGGAAAAATCCAACTGGCAACCCCACCGGCTACTACCCCCGCCAAAAGAGTTGTAATGGCGGTTTTCGGAGCGTCAAACCGCTCTATGGACTCAATAACCAACAGCGATGAAGCCAACGGCGCAGCGAAAGCAGCCGCCAACCCGGCACCTGCCCCCGCAGACAGCAATTGTTTCCGCTCACCGGCAAGCACTCTGCCCCATTTGGAAACCAAACAGCCTACATAGGAGCCGATCTGGACGGAAGGTCCTTCACGCCCTAAAGAAAGTCCCGTACTCAATGCAAGTATTCCACCCACAAATTTAGAGACCAATTCAATCAGAGGATGTTTATATTCCACCCTCCCGTTAATGACACCTCGTGTCTGCGGAATACCTCCCCCTGTTATCAAAGGCATTTTCTTGACCAGCCAAGAAACAAATACCAGAATGCCCCACATCAATAGAAAAAGGAGGATATACCAATACCATTTGGGGTGAGAGTTGAAAAAGTCGTAACGTAGATTGAAGAAATATTGAAGCAAATAATGATAAGGGACAGCAATAAGCCCCGTCAGCAATCCAACAAAGATACTGACGAAGTAAAGCCGAGCATCAATCAATTTCAGTTTGAAAATTCGCCAACGGCCGTCATCTTTTATTTTTTCCATCAATCTAAACATACTACCACTCTTCACCGTTTTATACGCATGACATACAACAACCAAAACAGGGTAGTGGTTTCAGACAAATGAAGATTTAATTTCCATTCAGCGTCCCATCAGATTCAAGCGTAGAATAGCGTGTACCATAAAATAAGAACCCAACGCATTGTAATCCGTATCACGGATAGCGGTAGCGGTAATGGTACGTATCATTGAAACATCCTGACGGAGCATATCATATATCTTGAAACGGAGCAACAATTGTTTCCGCTTCAAGAAGGCTTTCGACAACTGACAATTCCACATCAGATTCTCCCGAGCATAACCTTCGTAGCCATAGCCGGAACGTTGGAAATAGGTAAGATCGGTATACAATTCCATTCCCCAAGGGAGATAATATTGTACTTCCGTCCCGAAACGATAATCATACGTTTCCGTACGCGTCTCTTTCACATTGTTATGCGAATTATTATAAAGCAACTCGGCACGTGCGCTGATCTCCATCTGCTTTGTCCGATATGTTAATTGCAGACGTTGACGGGCAGTAAGATGTTTCACAGTACTTTTCACGGGAGCTTCTTTATTGATAGTGGTATACCCGTTCTGATTCCGGTATTGCAGATACGAGTAGGTGCGGAATATCCAGCTTCGGTTTCTAAAAGGAGTGTTGAGGGAGAAAGAGCCCCAAGCCCGCCAATTCCCGTTCAGATTGAGTGGAGTCGTAGTCCGTACCCCCGTTTCGCTATCATACGTCACTTGATTGGTTACGCTATTAATCGTGTTTTCAACCAAAGCGGTGGCAACCATATTCCGTTGACGTTTCATATTGTAGGAATTGAAATTCAACGTAAATGTATTTATATAAGAAGGTTTCAAAGAAGGATTACCCACCCGGATGTTCAAAGGATTGGTACGATCTGTCACAGGCTGCAGATCACGTATATTGGGTTGGCGACTCTTTCCCCGATATACTATTTGCAAACGGGTGCGCTTGGAGAACTTATAACGGAAATTGACGGTAGGAGAGAAATTAAAAACAGATCTTTCCAATTGATTTTCCGGATCATCTTTCAATACGGAATGGCTCACAGACTTCTGAGGTTCAAAGTCGGCACCTATATTATAGTTATATTTCTTTCGGGAAGTGCGAACCGCAACATTAAACAAGTGATTGCTATACTGATTTTCGAAACAGTTGCTTGCCTCTTCATCATAATCGGGAGTAAATTCGTCCAGATCCTTATCCCAATTGTAAACGAAATGATCGGAATTATTCGCCCGATACTGATAACTGTAACGGAACTGAAGAAAATGCAACCAAGGTAACGGCTCTACATAGACCAGTTGCACCCGATAATTATAGCCGTCTATTTCGTCTTCTATCTTTTGATTCTGAACTTTTTCCGTATTGTTCTTAAAATAATGCGTGGTAGAAAGATTCTTTCTGTCCGTTGAAGAGGCATTACTTCCATAATCCACTTTCAAGGCTATATTTCTCCCCATCCGACTCAGTTTACGGCTGAGTTGCATCATCATCGTTACATTGTACGAAGAATTATGATTGGTTCCGGATGACTCTTTCTCATTAAGCAAAACATCATTCCCCCACCCTTGCTGGAAACTACCGTTACGTCTGTCATTCGCGGCAGTACGGTATTGGGGCCGAAAGATTAAGGTTGTAACAGAATCCATCTTCCATTCCAAAAACGCATTTGCGATCAGATTGTCATTTTTCAGGCGGTTGCGCCCCGTACTTTGCGTTATCGACTTATCTTGACGGAGAAAGTTATCGATTGTCGTACGGCTATCTTCCAGCCTGTCCGTACCTACATACTGAATATTCGAACGAAATTTAACGCGTTGCCAATCGTATGTAGCGTTAATACCTAAAGAACGGGAAGTAGTCAGTCCTTTTTGTGTACGCAGGTTACCGCTGGAGACTGCTGATTCTTTTTGCATCTCAGAGAATCCCTGATTATTCGTATTATTCAGGTTTCCGATAATAGTCAATTGGGAGTTGTCTCGAAAACGGTTCAATGTATTGGCCAGTTCATAACGGTCTTTGCTTCCATATCCACCCATAAAATTCTCCATCCAGCCGAGTTTCATATTCTTTTTCACAGACAGATCGAGAATCATTTCTTCCTCTCCGTCATCAATCCCCGTAAGACGTGCCAAATCAGACTTACGTTCATACGCTTTCAGCTTTTCCACCATTTCCACCGGGAGGTTCTTTAATGCCGCTTTCGGATCGTCGGAAAAGAACTCCTTTCCATCTACCAGAATCTTCTTCACTTCTTTTCCATGAATCAACAATTTTCCGTCCGCATCTATCTCTCCACCGGGAAGTTGTTTCACTAAATCTTCCAACATCGAACCTTCGGGAGTACGAAAAGCAGACGCATTAAAGACGGTTGTATCTTCTTCGGTTACCGCCATAGGCGCTTGTCCTACCACAACGGTTTCATCCAAAGCAATTACTTCCGGAGCTAAAGGTATATCGCCCAGATTATTTTTATGACCGCCCGCTACAGGCGATACTTCCCGATAAACCGCAGTGTATCCGATAAAAGAGACATGAAGCAACAAAGACTTATTTTTGGGAGCGGCAACGGTCAATCGGAATTTACCTTCCGCATCGGTTGCCCCTCCTACCAATAGGGAGCTATCCGATAAAGCCAAAAGCCGGACCGTAGCAAACGGTACCGGCTGATAGGTTTCCGAATCAACGACACGTCCGGAGAAACGCTTTCCACCGGACTGCGCATAAGCAGCCAAACTGATAATCAGCAAGAAGACATAACAACTAATCAAACGCCGCTGAAAAAAACAAATATGGCTGCCTATGTTCAATTTTGTGTCGATGTAGTAAAATAAAACTCTAATAATGAACCTAATCTTTATTTTTCACCTTGACGCGGAGCACGAGGCTTCTGTCCCTCATGGTGTCCTTGTCCCGGTTTACGTCCTTTTTTTCTACGGTCAAATTCTTTTTTGAATTTATTCGCATTGCTTTTCTCCTGTTGATAGATCTTCATAATCTGCTTCTGAGAAAGTATCTTGCTGAACTCGTTATAATACTTTTCACGAATATCCAACATTTTGCGACTCTGAGCAAATTGATTCTTCAACATCGCTGCTATCTCCGCATCAGTCATAGACGGCCGTTGACCTTCTCTTTTAGCATTTGCTTCCGCACCTTGTGCTTTTTCCGCTCTGGGCTTACGGTTCATCATGCGACATTCACGCAATTCGTTCAGATATTTCTCGTAGACAGGAGTAAACTTAGCTGCTGTTGCATCATCCAACATCAACGTTTTAACCATCTGATTGGTCTGCATCTGCACCATTTGTTCCTGCGTAGGACGCTGTTTCTTTTCTCTGTTATCATTGTTTTGAGCAGAAAGGCTCATCTGACTCCCCAACAGGAGAGCACCCAAAAGTACATAAATAAATTTCATCTTCATAATCTTTACGTTTTAAATAATTGATTGAGTTACTTAATTTAAAAATATATCGTTTTCAGAGAAGCTGACGAGCTCTTCCAACTCCTCATCCGACAATTCTTTAATCCACTTATCTACCACGTCCGTGCCATTACTTCTATCGACAGCCAATATCGAAGAAGGCGACTTAACGTCATTTATCTGACGCAAGGACGGAACGAATAAGAATCCGGCTAATATTGCCGCCATCGTAACAACTGCAGAAACAATCAGTTTCAAATGTGACTTCCGCCGTTGCTTTACTCCCGCACGCTCCATCACTCTCCGTTGCATATCTTCGAAAAAGCCATCAGGAGTACGGTAAGGGGTACGTTTTCCAATATCGTCAAAATCAAAATCCTTTTTCATTCTTCTATCTGTTTAATATGTATTCCTTTATTTTCTCTTTAGCATAATGGTAGTTTACTTTAAGTGTTTCCACTTTACTGTCCAAGATTCGTGCTATTTCTTCGTATTCGAGTTCATCGTAATAACGCAAGTTGAACACAAGACGTTGTTTCTCCGGTAAACTCAAAATAGCTTCCTGAAATTTCACAGCCAACTCATTCTCGTAATCAATGTAATCAGAAGCTTGCAGCTTGTTTATTAATTCCTCTTGAATCTCTTCGGAGGCAACGTTTCTTTCTTCTTTACGGTCATTCAGTAAACGCAGACTTTCATTTGTCGCGATCTGATAAATCCACGTACTCAAAGAACTTTCACTACGGAACTGGTCTAAGTGCCGGAACACGCGGATAAACACTTCTTGAAGTACGTCCTCTGCATCTTCATGGGATACAACCAGTCTACGAATATAATTGTATATCGGTTCCTGAAAAACGTCCATCAACATCTTGAATCCCCGTCCGCGATTCGAGGCACAAGTTTCTCTGATTTTATTCTCATTTATCATCGATTCTTTTTCTGAACTTTGTCTATTAGAACGCATAAAAGTGTGGAAGTTAAATACAGAATCCTGCTTTTTGCTTTTATTAACGAGTGAAGGATATGAAAGAGAATAATAATATGATAAAAAAACGTCTCCATAAGCTCTACCAAGAGCATGAAGACGTTTCGGATATCCGGATAGATTGTTAGTCTGTAAATAAAAGAAAAGACTGTTACCAGAATTTATTGTGTTCTGCACTATATTCAAAACCTGCGGCTTTTAATTGACCTACCAGCTCTTCCTTATCTACATCCATATCTTCACAAAGTTCATCAAGCGAAGAATAGCAATCCCGCAATTTCATATTGATAACGCTAAACAGCATCATCGGATCTTTAGGTAACTCCATAATATACAATCTTTTTAAACCGGACGCAAAGTTACAGTAATCTCATTGAACGGCAAAACAAATGGTATCGATATATAAAAAGAATGCAGTGATTTTAACCGATTATTCAGTTTTATTTTTATCTTTGTAAACAATATTGGGGCTATACCCAAACAATAAAAAGATACAGATATATAATAAATTCAATTATAAAACAACTTATTTATTGGATATATGTCAATATGGAGCAGACTTATAGGAATCGGAAAAGATGAGGACACCAACCATGTAATCAACAATAAAAATACATCTGTGCCATTTGATGTCATACGTTATGCCATAGTAGATGTTGAAATTGGTTTGAAAGATCATAAAATCCATGATATTGGGGCACTCCGTCATGATGGTGCAACATTTCATAAATCTTCGAAAGAAGAGCTGTTCAAATTTCTTGGTGATACAGACTATATCTGCGGACATAATATCATCCATCATGATGCAAAGTATCTGTTTACCGATAAAACATTCCACTGCTTCTTTGTCGATACACTTTATGTATCACCTTTATTATTTCCGGAACGCCCTTATCATAAGCTTGTAAAAGATGACAAACTGATCAGCGAGCAGATGAACAACCCTGTGAATGATTGCGAAAAAGCAAAAGCTCTGCTACTGGACGAAATAGCACGTTGGAATTCGCTGCCGGACGAAAAACGTACGTTATTTGCATCGTTACTAAAAGGCAAGACAGAGTTTGAAGGATTTCTTAGTATGGTAGGTGCGAAATATATCAATGAAGGAGTACCCGATCTCATAAGAAAACTTTACGTGAATAAGATCTGCCAGCATGCTGATATTGAGATGTTAACTGAACGGCGTCCATGTGAATTGGCATACGCTTTGGCTTTAATTGACACCACCGACTACCGCTCCATCACTCCCGGATGGGTACTGCACAATTATCCCGAAGTAGAATTTGTCGTAAAACTCCTGCGTCATAACAGTTGCAGCGAAAATTGCGTTTACTGTAATACGCAACTGAATGTGCTTCATAACTTGAAAACATTCTTTGGATATGAACAATTCCGTACATACGAAGGCGAACCGCTTCAAGAGCAAGCTGCCCAAGCAGCAGTAAAAGGCAAATCACTATTGGCAATATTTCCTACCGGTGGAGGAAAATCGCTTACTTTTCAATTGCCCGCACTTATGGAAGGACGTTCTGTGCACGGACTCACAATCGTCATTTCGCCACTACAATCATTGATGAAAGATCAGGTGGATAACCTTGCTGATAGAGGTATTACTGATGCGGTAACTATCAACGGATTGTTAGATCCTATCACAAGAGCACTATCAATACAAAGAGTGCAAGACGGAGAAGCTTCACTTTTGTATATATCTCCCGAAATGCTTCGTTCAAAAACCATTGAAAAGATTTTAATGGCACGCCATGTTGTGAGATTCGTAATAGACGAAGCACATTGTTTTTCTTCATGGGGACAAGATTTCAGGGTTGATTATCTCTACATAGGCAAATTTATCCGAGAATACCAACAAAACAAAAGATGTAAAAAACCAATACCCGTTTCCTGCTTCACCGCTACGGCAAAACAGAAAGTGGTACAAGACATTTGTGACTATTTCAAACAAACCTTGAATTTAGATTTAGAATTATTTGCATCAACGGCTTCAAGGACCAATCTGCGTTATTCTGTCATACATGCCGAAAATAACGATGACAAATATTTAAAACTGAGAGGACTTGTAGCAGAATCCGATTGTCCTACAATCGTTTATGTATCACGTACCAAACGTACACAAGAATTGGCTGCCAAATTGACTCGTGACGGTTATAAAGCATTGCCATTCAATGGCAAAATGGATTCTGAAGAGAAGATTGCCAATCAAGATGCATTTATGAATGACCAAGTACGCATCATCGTGGCAACATCAGCTTTCGGTATGGGGGTCGACAAGAAGGATGTCGGACTTGTGGTACATTACGACATTTCCGACTCATTGGAGAATTATGTGCAGGAAGCAGGTAGGGCTGGCCGTGATCCCAGCCTCAACGCACGTTGCTATGTGCTTTATAGTGATAATGACTTAGACAAGCATTTTATACTGTTGAACCAAACAAAACTAAGTATTAGTGAAATTCAACAGGTATGGAAAGCTGTAAAAGATCTCACCAGACAACGCATGAAAGTTAGCTGCTCTGCACTGGAAATTGCCCGACAGGCAGGTTGGGATGATTCTGTATCCGATATTGAGACCCGCGTACGGACAGCTTTAGCAACTTTGGAACAAAGTGGATACTTGGTAAGAGGCAATAATGTACCTCATGTATATGCTACAGGTATCACAGTTAAAAATATAGACGAGGCAAGAAAACGCATATCAGCGTCACTACTATTTGGCAGTGACGAGATAGAGAAAGCCGTCAGAATCATCAAATCACTGATTTCACAGAAACATATTGCCAAAGCCCAAGATTCAGAAGCTGAATCACGAATTGATTATCTGGCAGATATACTGGGGATAAGCAAGAGTGAAATCATATCTGTTGTGGAGAGAATGCGACAAGAAGGTATATTGGCAGACAGTAAAGACATATCCGCCTATTTGTTAGATACCGGTGAATCGGAACGAAAATCGCGCACGCTCCTCGAACGTTTTGCGAAACTTGAACAATACATCCTCAATCATATTCCTGACAAATCTTTACGGACATCATGCAAGCAACTGAATGACGATGCAACAAACGACGGTATCAATACATCTAAAGAAAAAGACATCCGAACGTTACTCTATTTCCTCACAGTCAAGGGATATATCCGTAAGAAAGAGGATGCGGTTCATAATATGGAAATCAGCCGTCAAACAGATATGGAATCAACCATCAAACGTTTTGAAAGGCGATTGGAAATCAGCCGTTTCACAGTGGAATGGCTATATAAGTTGACCGCTGATACAGAAAAGCAAATCTCACAAAACAAAGCTGTTCAGTTTTCTGTAGTAGAACTTCTAAATCAAATAAAGTCAAATCCCCAGTCCCTTTTCAGCGGGCTTGACAACATACAATTGGAAGACGTGGAGGAAGCACTTCTTTATCTGTCAAAAATTGGTGCGCTGAAACTCGAAGGAGGTTTCCTGGTCCTTTATAATGCTATGAATATTCAAAGAATTAAGGACAATAAATCGAGATACAAGCAGGATGACTACCAAATGCTTAATGAATTCTACAAGCAGAAGATTCAACAAGTTCATATTGTGGGTGAATATGCCAATCTGATGGTAAGAGATTACAATTCGGCTTTACAATATGTTCAAGACTATTTCCAAATGGACTACAAGAAGTTTATCACAAAATACTTCAAGGGGGAAAGGGTCAGTGAAATACAGCGTAACCTGACACCACAGAAATACAAGCAATTATTCGGTCAATTATCCAAGCGCCAAATGGAGATCATTTCCGATAAAGATTCACGTTGCATCGTTGTCGCAGCAGGTCCCGGCAGTGGAAAAACACGTGTGCTAGTTCACAAACTCGCATCACTCTTACTGCTCGAAGATGTAAAACATGAACAACTTCTGATGTTAACGTTTTCAAGGGCAGCCGCAACCGAATTCAAACAAAGACTCATGGAGCTGATAGGCAACGCCGCCCACTTTGTTGAGATAAAGACATTTCACTCTTATTGCTTTGACCTTTTAGGAAGAGTAGGAAATCTTGAAGATACCAAAAACGTCGTCGCAGAAGCTACCGAAATGATTAATCAGGGAGAAGTGGAACCTAACAAAATTGGTAAGACGGTGTTGGTCATAGACGAAGCTCAAGACATGAGTACTGACGAATATAAGCTTGTAAAGGCCCTAATGACCAATAACGAGGAGATGCGTATGATAGCAGTAGGCGACGATGACCAAAATATCTATGAATTTCGCGGATCTAATTCCGAATATATGCACCGACTGACAAAGGAACCCGGAAGCAAGTTTTTCGAAATGACTGAGAATTATCGCAGTGCGCACCATCTAGTGAATTTCGCCAACGAATTTGTGAAAAGTATCGGTAAAAGAATGAAAAGCACCCCAATCACCTCTATGAGAAAAGAGAATGGTTGGGTTGGAGTAACATACTATCAATCAAAATATATGTATCAGCCACTCGTTGAAGAATTAATTCAACATCAGGCGAATGGCACTTCGTGTGTACTCACCCAAACAAACGAAGAAGCTGTAATATTAGTAGCTCTCTTACGAAAATATGGAATAAACAGCAAGTTAGTACAATCTATGGATGGTTTCCGTTTTTGGAATATGGCCGAAATAAGATATTTCCTGAGGTATATAGACAAACGGGCAAAAACACCCCTGGTTCCGGAAGAATTATGGGATGATGCCAAACATACCACTTTTTCCACTTACAACGGAAGTCAAAGTTTGGTGTATGTAAAGCGTTGTGTGGAACTATTTGAACAAATCAACAAAGTAAAATACCTTAGTGACTTCAAAGAGTTTGTATTTGAATCATCGGTAGAAGATTTCTGTAACGTTTCAGGTACAGATGTCGTGATATCGACCATTCATAAAGCCAAAGGCAAAGAGTTCGACAATGTATATATGCTCATATCTGACAATTATTTGAAAGATGCTCACTTGATGCGCCGATACTACGTGGGAATAACACGTGCAAAAAACAGACTGTCTATACATACGAATAGCAATTGTTTTAATCATTTAAATGTAGACCAGTATTTTATTGACTCCAAAGAGTATGCAATGCCCGAAGAGATTGTTCTACAACTCTCTCATAAAGATGTCTATCTGGGATTCTTCAGAAAACTTAAACGAGAGATATTGGCATTAAGAGGCGGAGATCTTTTAAACTACGACAATTTCGTCTTGTATGATTCATTAACCAATAAACCTGTAGCCAAATTATCACAAAATATGCAGAATACATTGGCGGAATGGAAAGAAAAAGGATATGAAGTAAAATCTGCCTCTGTTCGATTCGTTGTAGCATGGAAACCTAAAGAAGCACCGAAAGATGAACCAGAAACAGCGGTTCTATTAGCCGATTTACTTCTTTCCCGATAATACCAAATATAAAGAAAAGTACCGCAAGAAACTTCTAAACGCAAAAAGCGTGCAACTCGTTGAGCTGCACGCTTTTTGCTTATTGTTTATTATCTGTATCCTTATCGGAATCATTTGACTTCCTCAAAGATAATCATTACTGAATATCAATACATTATATATTGCTTGGTACAGATATGATTACTTTGCTCCAGTTACTACATATTTAAGCCTTAGAAAAAGCAGAAAAACCGCCACAGGAAAACTTTAACTTAGTTTAACTATGCTATTTTGTGTGATTTCTGTTTTCTCTTGTTTTCAAATAGTCTTGGATATTTTCTCTTGTTATGGTTTTGCTTTCAAAAATCACTGATTACTATGTGATTGCAAAAATACACCTACGATTTGTCTATCGTTTTTTATGAAAATCTATTGTACCTTTGCATAGGGAAAATAAACAATAATAGGTATGAAGCAAAAACAAGATATACTTCACTCTCTGATAATCGAGGTTACTATGGTGCTATTAGCTTCAATGATAGCGTTTCAAGTATGCAATATGCTTGGAATACGAATGAGTTTGATTCCATTAGTTATGGTCATCGGATATGTCATACAAAAACTACTACACCATCTTTGCATTATCTTAGCAAGGTATCTTGTTGATGCAATTCCTCCATCATTGCTAATATCTGTCAAAAAGTGTGTGAGTAAAAAGACACAGCCTTTAGCGTATTCACCTACCTCAAACAATGAAGAAGTCCAGAAAAAGCGACTGGAGCTATTTCATTATGAATACCAACGTGAGCAACAACAATACCAATGGCAAAAAGAAAGAGAAGAAGATGAAAAATTGAATGCTATCCTGAGATACACACGAGATACATTTAAACGGTTTGATTTGGAGGAAATAGAGATTTACCAAATATGCGAATCTGTCCGCTATTTTGCAATTAACCGTCAAGTGCTTTCTGCAACCGAAATTCATATCAAGAAGCGCACGTCCCTCACTCAAATCTCGTTGAAGAACTTTGCTTGGAATATCGCTTTTCAATATAATATAGGTAGAGATATGACTACATCATTTGTAATGGCGACATTTGCAGAGTGGTTTGCCAATTCCACATTTGATACTGTTAGAAAGAATCTGCGTACAACCACAGGACGGCATAAGATTGAAATAGACGAAAATATTTTGGCAAAGTACAATGTGCAGACCCATTAGCAAAATTAAATTTATGCATGTTTCGCATAATAAGATTAGGCCAACCCCTTATCATATATGACATTCAATAGTTCGTTTGCTAGTTTGGTATCTGAAATTTTAATGATACTGTCTTCTTCTGTTGAATATCCAAGAACATTAACACTACCATACCAGATGGCCGTTTTATCAATGATACAGGCGCATAACGATAGTTTTGGAACAATCCTTATGAATAACCCTTGATTCTTTAGATACTCGGTTTGTTCGTTCTCGGTTGTTGTAAAAATAGCAACATCAATACCATTTGCCTGAAGTTCAAGCAAGTTTTTTATAAGCGCGTTCCGCTCTACACGGTAAAGTCTTGGAGATGATATTACAACAGATTGATTTGAGCTTTTCAATTCTTGAACAATGGGATAACGGAACGTATTCCCATTGAAGATTTGCCCTTCACACGATGATAAATGCAAGTCCTCAGTCGCATCAAATAAAGTCGATACTTCTTTCGTAAGAACACGATAACCAATGGCTGAATATCCCTTTAGCCGTTTACGATACATACTTTCGCACACAGGTTCGTGTATGTCAATATAATCATAAATGCGAACATCTGTTTTACCTTCATTCTCTCTATGCAATCGACCTGCATATTGGGCAACCAATCCTTTCCACGAAATAGGAAGAGCAAGAAATAGTGTATCAAGCCTTGGATAATCAAAGCCCTCTCCTACATATTTTCCTGTAGCGACTATTACAAGAGGAGCGTCCCGTGGAATATCCTGTAGTTTTTGTATAATTTCACGTTTATGTTTGCTCGTACCCTCTCCTGTAAGTTTTATAACATTAGCTACTTGTGGTTCAAGCATTTTCGTAATCAACTCGACATGAGAAGTTCTACTTGTCAGTATAATTGGTGTACGACCTGAGGCTACTGCGTTAAGAACATCTTCTATGATGAGATTATTTCGCATCTCAGATTCCGCAAGTGATTGTGAGAGTGCCGTAAATGTATGTTTGTCGTCTGTAACGGGTCGATACGAAGTAAACCTCGGCACAAGATAACGTTGAAACGATTGTTTTTGTATCTGTGCCTTAGCATCAACTGAAAATCGAATCGGGCCACATTGCATAAAAATAATTGGCTGTAGTCCGTCTTTGCGAATTGGAGTGGCAGTAAGCCCATAAACATAATGAGCCGTAACGTGTTTTAGAACATTTTCAAAAGTTATTGAAGATACATGATGACATTCATCAACAATAACCATTCCGTAATCTTGTACAAAAGACTTGACTTCACCATCTTCAAAGCAAGATTGCATAAGAGCCACATCAACAACTCCATGCAATGTATTTGAAGTTGAATCAAGACTTCCGACTGGAGAAAAGACTTTCTTTCTACCACGTTTCTTAGGTACGTTATCCTCTATGAAATCAATATCAAGAAATTCAGAAAGGCGTTCGTGCCATTGCATAAGCAATGCTTTAGAATGTACCAAGATAAGTGTATTTATCTTTCTTTGGGCAATCAATGCTGCCGCTGTAACAGTCTTTCCAAAAGCGGTTGTTGCCGACAATACTCCATTTGTATGGGGCATAAGTGAATTAATGGCTTCTAACTGCTCATCACGTTCTTTACCCTTAAAGGCTATCGCAATAGATTTGCCATGGTTGGTTTTATCAATTATTTCATAATCAATACTTAGAGAAGACAACATGGCTATTATAGCCTCTTCGCACCCCCGAGGCATAACAAGAAACTCATCATTGAAATCAGCGCGACAGATAATGCGAGGAATGTTATATGTTGAAATACGCATTGCCTGCTTACTGTAAAAATCAGGATTCTTGAAGGCGGCAAATCGCTTCAACTGATTAATCACCTTGCTGGAAATTGAACTTAATGGGATATAAATATTGTCGGATTTGTTGATTTTAAGTTTACTATCAAAGTCTGTCCGTGCGACTTCTTGTACAATAGGTATTTCCCAAGGCTTTGCTTCCGAAGATGTGGCTAATGCTCCAAAATCCTCTTGTTGATGTTCAACCAACAATCTATCCACGACACATTCGTCAATTCTCTTGACATTGTACAAATATGCCCATTGGTCTTTGAATGGAAGAAATTTATCATCAACAAAAACGCTGTTTCCCACTTTTCTTGCTCCACCTTGTAATGGTAGTGCTATTAGATTTCCAAATCCTCCTTCCGGTATTCTATCTTGGTTTGGAAAGAAACGGTCGTATGAATCAAAAGAAATTCTTCCATTCCGCTTCATAGCTTCCGTAAGAATGATATTACCAAACCGTCTCACTTTAATAGCTGGAATCGCATCAGTGAAGAAGACCCATACATGTGCTCCATTTCCAGACCTTGAACGCTCAATGCTACATGGGACATTCCAATCTCGACAAACAGAAACGAATGCCAACACATCATCCTTATATCCGTGAGTGCAGTTTTTGTCATCAAAATCAGCGCACAGAAAAGAGCATTTATTATCCGGAGTGATGACATACAGGCCGATAACATCACATCCGTTTTCGTCTTTACCTTCCAAATGACGATATATGTCTTGGTTTGTCAATGACGCAAAATTACGGTTGGGACATTCCGTACATTTATGTTTTTTCTTGTCGCATATTCCTCTACGCCATTCGTTGATACAGACTGGTTGATAGCCACCTTTTTCTGTGGTTTTGCTGAACCATCGTCGTGCAAATACATCATCCCTTCCTTTGAAAAAGCTATGGAATAATTCTATTTTCTCATCAAGAGAGAAATATACAGGAGGAAATGAGATAGAAGAGAATACTGATTCCTCATCCATTCTGTTTGTAGTAGAATAGGCAATGCCGTATTGCCGAAGGATTGATTTCAATTCTTCGTTTTCCGCAAGAAGGCTGTCGTATTTTCTGACAAGTGTGTCGTATTTCTCCTTAAAGTTATCCATCATACGCTTAGAGATTCTTTTGACACTTACAAAAATACGAAAAAGGACCCAGACTATTGAATATAATTCACTATATTTGCAGAATAAAATTACATCTAAGAATGAAGCTAAATAGAATAAAGGCAGTCTTGACAGACAAAGGTATCTCGCAGACATGGCTAGCCAAACAACTTGACAAAAGTTTTAGCATGGTTAATGCCTATGCTTGTAATAGAATCCAGCCCAATTTGGATACGTTACAGCAGATTGCGGAAATACTTCAAGTGGATTTAAAAGAATTGATAACGGACAAAAACGAACGTCAATAGCGTTTGTCGTTATCAATTATTTTTACACTACAACTTCTGATAATATAAAAATATAGGAATATATGACACCGGAAGAAAAAGCTCGAATTAAAATTGACCAATGGCTGACCGAAGCCGGTTGGAAAGTTATAAACCGAGAAGAATATGAACCGACTTGTACGGCTGTAGCCATAAGGGAAGGATTGCTAAAAGGTAATCTTGAAGCCGATTATTTCCTTTTTATAAATGGAAAGGCTGTTGGTGTGCTTGAAGCCAAGCGTGAAGAAACGGACGCTTTCTCGGCAAAAGTGTGTGAGCAAGCTGCACTATATGCTAAAAGTGTACCCAATATCTACCAAACGTATCAGAAGCCATTACCCTTTATCTTTACCTCCAACGGCAAGGAATTATATTTCTGTGATTTTCGCGAAAAGGATGCTTGTTTCATCCAAATAATGACTATACCCACACCGCACGAACTGGTTAAGAAGTTGGGAATAAATGATTATTTTGCTGGACTACCTACTCTGCGCAAAAAAGGGTTGCGTAATTGCCAATATGAAGCCGTTACAGAACTGGAGAAAAGTTTTCGCACAGGTCAAAATCGTGCATTGATGGTTCTTGCCACAGGTGCAGGTAAAACATATACGGCTTGCCTTGCTGCATATCGTATGTTGTCATACACTCCTATGCGCAGAATCTTGTTCCTTGTGGATAGGAACAATCTTGGAAAACAAGCTGAAGGAGAGTTTGGCACATTCCGATTGACTGAAAACGGTGATGCTTTCAACACAATATTCACTGTCAACCGTCTTCGTTCTGCTTCCATTCCTGCTGATAGCAATGTAGTTATATCAACCATACAACGCCTTTTCTCTTTCTTGAAAGGAGAAGCCATAGAAGATACGGATGATGATGACGACAACGAACTAACGGAAGAAGTCGCCTTGCCTGATAATCCGAATTTGCCCCACGATTACTTTGACATGATTATCATAGATGAGTGCCACCGCTCTATCTATGGAAACTGGCGCAAGGTACTCGAATACTTTGACACGGCAAAACTAGTGGGACTGACGGCAACCCCTATTCCAGAAACAATAGCATTCTTCAATAACAATCGTATCGTCAACTATACTTTGGAAAAGAGTATTGTGGACGGTGTAAATGTGGATTGCCGTGTATATCGCATCAAGACAGAAGCTACCGAAAACGGTGGAGCTATATTGGAAGGAGAAAAAGTAAAAGAGGAGACTCGCTATACAGGAGAGATAAAAACAATCAGCAACAAAGAGACAAAGACCTACACCAATAAAGAACTGAACCGAAGCATTATCAACCCGGCACAAATCAAACTAATACTCTCCACTTATCGTGATGCGGTCTATACCGAGATGTTCAACGACCCACAGCGTGAACCAAATATGGACTATCTGCCCAAGACTTTGATATTTGCTCTCAACGAAGCCCATGCCACCAACATAGTGCAGATAGCGAAAGAAGTGTTTGGACGTACTGATGACCGTTTCGTTCAGAAAATCACTTATTCGGCAGGAGATAGCAATGAACTGATACGACAATTCCGAAACGATAAGGATTTCCGTATTGCCGTGACTTGCACATTGGTTGCAACAGGTACGGACGTAAAACCGCTGGAGGTGGTGATGTTTATGCGTGATGTAGAGTCCCAATCTCTTTATGTTCAGATGAAAGGTCGTGGCGTGCGTACCATCGGAGATGAGCAGCTACGCAATGTTACTCCAAATGCCTTTAGCAAGGATTGCTTTTACTTGGTGGATGCTGTGGGTGTTACAGAACACGAAAAGACTGTCCCTACAGCAACTGATGAGCCTACGACAAAGACCATTACCCTCAAAGAATTATTGGAACGGATTAGTCATGGTTATATCCCCGATGAATATCTGAAACGGCTTGCAGCAACACTTGCCCGAATCTATAACAGAGCTGATAATTCTCAACGAAAAGAGTTTGAGAACTTGGCTCACGGTGATATGAAGGAATTGTCGGCAAGAATCTACACTGCACTTGAAAACGACACACTTCCTCCTTTTATAAATGCAAATGAACCCAATAGCGAACGCAAAGGATTGGTTTCTCCACTTGCAAATCATGCGGATGCCAGAAGATATTTGCTTATCCTTGCTGCCGGATTTGTCAATACATTGATGCCGGGCGAGGACACGCTTATCTCAAAAGGTTTCTCCGTAGAAGAAGCAAAAAGTACGACGGAGGCATTCGAGGAGTTCTGCAAAGAACATAGTGACGAGATAGAAGCTTTACGCATTATATATAATAATGAAGGAGAGCCAATCACTTATTCAATGTTGAAGGACTTGGAGAATAAACTCAAAATGGCGAATAACCATTTTACGTCCAAACAACTTTGGAACTCCTATGCCATAGTCAATCCAGCGGTTGTAAGACGTTCCACAACAAAGGAAGAAAGTGATGCCCTGACCAATATCATACAGTTGGTTCGTTTCGCTTACCATCAGATTGAAAAATTGGATAGCGTGGTTACCACCTCCAAGCAATACTTCAACTTGTGGCTGGGACAAACGCAACGTAACATAACAGACAAACAGCGAGAAGTAATCAGCCGCATTGTAGATTATATTGCATCCAATGGAGCTTGCACTATTAGAGACATCCGAGAGGACGATGCAACCCAAGCGGCTCAAATGATACGAGCCTTTGGTAATATGCAGAAGGCAGACGAGGCTTTGCACTCACTTTACACATTTGTAGTTTTAAGAAAATCAGCATAATATAATGGCAACAAATAACGCAACAGAGCAGTCGCTCACAAAAAAGGTTTGGAATTTGGCAACAACCCTTGCCGGACAAGGCATCGGCTTCACCGACTATATCACCCAACTGACCTATCTTCTGTTTTTGAAGATGGATGCCGAGAATGTAGAAATGTTTGGAGAGGAATCAGCTATACCCACCGGTTATCAGTGGATGGACTTAATCTCTCTTGACGGATTGGATCTGGTCAAGCAGTATGAAGATACGCTAAAGCAGCTCAGCGAACAAGAAAACCTGATTGGCACAATTTATACCAAAGCCCAAAACAAGATTGACAAGCCCGTTTATCTCAAAAAGGTTATCTCGATGATTGATGAAGAGCAGTGGCTCATCATGGATGGAGATGTAAAGGGTGCTATCTATGAAAGCATTTTGGAGAAGAATGGTCAGGATAAGAAGAGCGGAGCCGGGCAATACTTTACGCCTCGTCCATTGATTAAGGCAATGGTAGATTGCATCGCTCCACAAATGGGCGAAACGGTTTGTGATCCGGCTTGTGGTACTGGAGGTTTCCTGCTGACGGCATACGACTATATGAAAGATCAATCCGCCAACAAGGAAAAGCGTGACTTTCTGCGTAACAAAGCTTTGCATGGAGTAGACAATACACCATTAGTTGTAACGCTTGCTTCCATGAACCTCTATCTGCATGGTGTCGGTACAGACCGAAGCCCGATTGTATGCGAGGATTCTTTGGAGAAAGAGCCTTCCACGCTTGTTGATGTGATTCTTGCCAACCCTCCTTTCGGCACTCGTCCGGCAGGTTCGGTAGATATTAACCGTCCCGATTTCTATGTCGAGACAAAGAATAACCAGTTGAATTTCCTCCAGCACATGATGCTGATGCTCAAAACAGGAGGACGTGCTGCGGTGGTATTACCCGATAATGTTCTTTTTGAAGCCGGAGCAGGTGAAACTATCCGCAAACGCTTGTTACAGGATTTCAATCTTCACACCATCCTGCGCCTACCCACCGGTATTTTCTATGCTCAGGGAGTGAAAGCCAACGTATTGTTCTTTACAAAGGGGCAACCCACTAAAGAGGTTTGGTTCTATGACTATCGTACCGATGTGAAGCACACTTTGGCAACCAATAAATTGGAACGACATCACTTGGATGATTTCGTTTCCTGCTACAATTCCGGTAACTTAGCCGAACGAAAAGAAACATACGATGCCGAGAATAATCCACAAGGGCGTTGGCGCAAATATGCTGTGGACGAACTATTGGCTCGCGACAAAACCAGTCTCGACATCACTTGGATTCGTCAAGGTGGCGAAGTGGACGACCGCTCATTATCGGAACTAATGGATGAGATAAAGGAGAAAAGCGATACTATCAGCAATGCCGTGGCAGAGCTGCAAAAGTTATTGGCAAATATAGAGGAGGACTAAATTTTATGGGCAAAGACATCATCACAAACAATCAAGAAATAAACAACTTGTTTCAAAAAGTTGTTGACCTTATCACTCAGGCAAGGAAACGTGTGGCGACAACAGTCAATATCGCTGAAGTCTATACAAAATTCCATATTGGCCAATATATAGTAGAATATGAACAAAAGGGAGAGATTAGAGCTGAATACGGAAAGACTGTACTGAAAGAACTCTCTAAACGTCTGACTGACAGATTAGGAGACGGTTGGGGATATTCAACTTTAAAAAACATCAAACAGTTCTATTTAGTTTATGCGAAAAGGCTAAACACTGTCGAGCCAATTGAAAACAGCAAACTTAGGTTGCAAAATGAGGAAAGGAAATACGATCAAGATTTAGTGCAGGATAAAAAGGACAAACACTGTTTAGCCTTTTCAGAAGAATCATTTACTCTTTCGTGGTCACACTATCTAATATTGATGCGTATAACAGACCCAATGGCTCGAAGATTCTATGAAATTGAGTGCCGACAACAAGATTGGAGTGTGCGACAACTCAGCCGGCAAGTGGCATCTTCGCTTTACGAACGTCTTGCGCTCTCACGTAACAAAGACGAGGTGATGCGGTTGGCACAGGAGGGACAAACCCTTGAAAAGCCATCTGACATTATCAAGAACCCCATTACATTAGAGTTTCTTGGTCTAAAGCCTGATGCTGTATACTCGGAAACTAAACTAGAGAATGCCATTATCAGCAAGATGCAGCAATTCCTATTGGAACTTGGCAAGGGATTTCTTTTTGAGGCTCGTCAAAAGAGATTTACATTTGATGAACAACATTTCTATGTTGACTTAGTGTTCTACAATCGCTTGCTACAATGTTATGTGCTTATAGACTTGAAGATAGAGAGACTTACCCATCAAGACTTAGGACAGATGCAGATGTATGTCAATTATTACGATCGCCACGTCAAACAAGATTTTGAAAAGCCGACAATTGGCATCCTGCTGTGTAAGGAGAAAAACGATGCACTTGTGGAACTTACCTTACCCAAAGATGCCAATATATACGCCTCGGCATATCAGCTCTATCTCCCTAACAAAGCTCTATTGCAGGCCAAGGTAAAGGAGTGGATTGAAGAGTTTGAAGAGAGTGAAGAAGAGAAACAAATAAACAAAAACTAATTGTGCAGCCAAGAACTGCACAAACTGTCCAACCAAAAATTGGACAAATAGATTAACTGGTATGGATACTAAGAAATTACGTCAAAAGATACTCGACCTTGCCATTCATGGTAAACTCGTCCCTCAAGACCCGAATGATGAGCCTGCATCTGTTCTCCTTGAACGTATCAAGGCAGAAAAGGAGCGACTGATAAAAGAGGGTAAAATTAAAAAGAGCAAAAAGTCTACAAAGGCTTCTGATACGCCCCATTATGAGCAGGTGCCATTTGAGGTGCCAGGTTCGTGGGTATGGTGTACATTGGGAGATTTGGCTTTTTACAAAAAAGGCCCATTCGGAAGTAGTCTAACTAAAGCTATGTTTGTTCCCAAAAGTAATGATACATACAAAGTATATGAACAAAAGAATGCCATACAAAAGGATAATACCCTTGGCTCATATTTTATAACGAAAGAAAAATATGATTCACTAATTGGATTTGCTATACAACCATATGATATTATCGTAAGTTGTGCAGGTACTATTGGAGAAACGTATGTATTGCCTCAGAATAGTCAAGAAGGAATAATCAATCAAGCCTTAATGCTTATCAGACTTTATAGCCGAGAGATAGAACAGTTTTACCTTCTTTACTTTGACTTTATTCTTAAGGAAGAAGCATATAAGGAAAGTAAGGGTACTGCTATTAAAAACATTCCTCCATTTGATGTATTGAAGGGTTTCCACATTCCTTTACCACCAATTAGTGAACAGCAAAGAATCTTGAAAGAAATTGAGCATTGGTTCTCTTTGATTGACATCATAGAAAGAGGTAAAGATGACTTGCAAACCACCATTAAGCAAGCCAAGAGTAAGATTCTTGACCTTGCCATTCATGGCAAACTTGTACCGCAAGACCCGAATGACGAACCTGCCTCTGAATTGCTCAAACGCATCAATCCAAAGGCAGAAGTCACTTGTGATAACGGGCATAAGTGGAAGTTGCCTCAAAGTTGGTGCTGGGCAAAAGGAAGACAAATCTTTTTGCCGATGAAATCTACCAAACCTCATAATGATGAATTTTTGTATATTGATATTGATTCAATTGATAACAAACGGCAGATAATTAATAAAATTAAAAGTATAAAAACAGCTAACGCACCGAGTCGAGCAAGCCGTTATACACAAAAGGGAGATGTTGTATTTTCAATGGTACGTCCTTATTTGCGTAATATTGCTAAAGTTAGTGTGGATGGCTGCATTGCGTCAACTGGTTTTTATGTATGTAGTCCCATTGATGACCTTAATTCCGAGTATTGTTATTACCTTATGATCTCTGATTATGTTGTAACAGGACTAAATCAATTTATGAAAGGCGATAATTCTCCATCCATAAACAAAAGTCATATAGATGAATGGTTATTTCCTTTGCCTCCATTCCCCGAGCAGCAACGTATCGTCCAAAAGATAGAGAAACTATTCTCCCTTCTTGACCATATTAAAAAGTCCTTAGAAGTGTAGTCAAATGCACTTCTAAGGATTATAACGTATTTACCAGTTTACAATCTTATCCACGATTTTTTGCTGTTCGCTGGCTGTTCGGCGGAGATAAATACGAGTGGTTTCTATACTCTCATGCCCCATGAGGTCAGCTAACAGAGCTATGTCATTGAAACGGTCAAGAAAATTCTTGGCAAAACGATGACGAAAAGAATGAGGGTAAACAACCTCTCGGTTCATTCCGTATTTTTCGGCAAAATGTTTGAGTTGGGATGCAATGCCACGAGTAGTAATCCGCTCGCCAAATCTGTTTAGGAAGATATAACCGGAACTTACACCTTTCTCTTTGAGCCATTTGGAGGCTTCCGTGCGTAATGTCTTGGGGATATACAGGCGGCGTATCTTACCGCCTTTGCTATAAAGGTCAAGATACCCTACTTGCACATGTTCCGCTTTGATTTGGAGAAGTTCGCTTACACGTGCCCCAGTAGCAGCCATAAACCAAACCACAAAATACCATTCATCATAGCCATCCGCTTTTAGCTGTGCTTTCAAAAATTTGTAATCGGCATCGCTGATTACGTTTTCCAGAAAGTTCTTCTGCTGAACCTTGACAAACTTTACTTTCAGTTTGTCCTGCTTTGTAAACTCCAAATACTTGTTGATGCCTTGCAGTCGCAAGTTTACCGTTTGTGGTCTGAAGTTCTCCACCAAGTAGCCTTTATAAGCCAACAGATTCTTCTTGTTCACTTCCTTATAGTGAGTAAGGAAATAGTTTACCGTCCACACATACGATGTCACGGTGTTCTTTGCCAAATTAGTTTTGGCAAGATGATTTTTGAATTTTGTTACCATATTACATTGATTAATAATGAGTATGGTAATAATATAAGGTATAGCTGTTATGATATGGGGTGGTTTGAAGCCAACCCATCATAATAAAATGGTTGGTTTATATCGGGCATTATCCGAACTTGCCAAATGGATGGGTAGTTACTCCTATGCAAACTTTATGCAGCTTGACTGATGGAGAAAGGCAAAGTGAGATTGAAAGAGTAAATCTTGATGTCAAGTACCTACGTGGTGAACGAGAAACAAAAACTTTAACAGCAGGAAGATACACTCCTGCTAATACTCTATTGATATTGGTAGATGGCGAAAACTCTGGTGAAGTGTTCCGTACTCCCATCGAGGGTTATCAAGGTAGCACATTCAAACTGTTGTCTATCAACGACAATATGAATACGGATTATGTTTTACAAGTTATCAACTTACATCGTAAGACTTTACGAGAAAACAAGGTAGGTTCTGCTATTCCTCACTTGAATAAAAAACTATTCAAGGCAATCGAAGTACCTATACCTCCTTATAAGGAACAACAAAGAATAGTGAATGCGATAAACCGTGCGTTTCAGCAACTGGATATAATCACGGGAAGTTTATAGACTCTCCGTGATTATATCTAATTGGTCAAAGAGTTGATGAATAGTCTTGATTATTCGTATTTGCTCTGCATTTGGTGGCAAAGGAATGTATGTACTAACAATTTTTTCTTTTGATATGTTAGGCTGTGCTCCACCTCCTCCTAATTTTATAAATTCTTCCTTGTGAGAAAGTAAAAAATAGAAAAGATATTCTTTCTCGATTCCTTCGAATACATCACAGGCACAACAAGCCTGATTTGTTGTGGCAGCAAATGTCAATATACCAATTTTCCCTATTGTTGCACCATACATAGCTATTAGTACACTGCCTATAGGATTCAATTTTACAGATGTTTCATTCAGAGCTTTTTCGGTAATATATTCTGGTATATGTGTGATGTATCCATCATTTAAATCACCTGTTTTAAGCCATGGTATATTGCCACCATAATAAGCTTTATTCAATCTATTTGGTGTGCTTCCAGATTGCCATCTACCAATCTTTCCGAGTTCTACCCATATCCAATTCCGAGGAATATCAAAAGGTATGTTCGGATAATGCCCGTTATCACTTGTTATTTCTGTCTTTGGATTGATGCGTTTGAGTAATTTTGATGCTGGTTCTTCGTTCGGGTCTTGTGGTACGAGTTTGCCATGAATGGCAAGGTTAAGAATCTTATTTTTGGCTTGCTTGATGGTGTCTCGCAAATCATTCTTGCCACTTTCTATAATGCTAATCAATGAGAACCAACGCTCTATTTCAACAACTATACGATGCTGCTCTGCAAGGGGTGGAAGAGGAATCCTCATATTTTGAGATTGTGTCAAAGAAATATTAACTTGTCCAACAGAACCACGTGTTGTAACAGAATCGATTTCTGACATTTCCTCTAAATATGATTTGAGGTATAAAGCCAATATATCCTTATACATATATGGACGTATCAACACCGCCGCTTGATTGAAATTTGCTTGTGGAAGTGTTGGTGGAATAAGTGCAAGTTTACCCAAAGGAGGTCCAACAATATTCATTATTAAATCACCCACTTCTGTTCGTGAACGTTGAAGTTTACCATTATGAGTATCTTCTGTTATATATTGAGGGTGATAATCAAAATCTATTTGTTGATTTCTAAGATTGTACATCTTTATATATGGAATACCAGCTTTTTCTACAAAGCAAGTCTTCGCTGGTGTACTTCCGGAGGCGACATAAGCAATATCTTCCAGCTTACACCATTCCCACCCTTTCGGCAACAAGTAGGGATAATGGGGCGTATGTATTGTACATAATGAGTTAAAAACATTTAATGTGTTGCAACTTTAGTTTTTAATTACAGCACATCAAATAGGACGTTTATCTTCTCCTATAACTTTTCTTTTTATTCTGAATCTTAACCATTCCTATCGCAAACATCAGACACCTTCTTCGATAGGCTTCTTCCTCTTCATCGGGTTGACGACCATCCCATCGGATATCAGATGAAGAGTCACCTCCTCCAGAAGATACACTGATAGGAGTTCCACCTGCTAAAGCATCCGCTATGGCGAATATCTTTGACCGGAGTGATGGATTCGACAGTTGGTCAAGTATGGTGTCCAATATTGATTTTAACTCATCGTTGTTCTTTGAAAGTTGTTCGACATCCCTTTTTAACCGATAAAATTCCCCATACTCTGCCAATACATTTTGCTGTGCAGTCTTCACTTGTCTCTCCGCTTCATTTCTATAGAGAGCCTCTATTTGGCGGACGATCGAATTGAAACGCTTGGCTATTTCCTGATTCTGTTTCTCAATCCATTTGTCCGTAATAAACAGAGGATATTTCCCCGAAATACAAGGTGGATCAAAATCAATTTTGTAGTTTCTGAAAGGCTGTATTACAGAGCCAGCTTTTTCAAGGTCTTGGGTCAGTTTGTTCAATTCCTGCTCTTTTGTATGGAGTTTGTCAGCCTTGTCTTCAAGTTTGGATTGGTATTCTGAAATCTGTTTCTGTATATCCGCCTTTTGAAATTTGTATTCTTCAAGAGCTATTTTACCGGAAGCCAGTTCCTTGTCAATCTGTTCAAGTTGAGATTTAGACTTGAATATTTGCGATTCCAGTCTGTGTATCATAGTCTGTAATCCCTTAACCGCTTTCTCCGCCTGTTTTGCCTCTTTTGATAGCTTACGAATATAATCGCGTTTGTTCAAATGCTGCACATTGCGCCCATATATGCTGTCTCCTCGTTCAAGTCCGTATTTACTTCCGACCTCCTCATACAGCGATGTGTGCATTTCTTTCAATATCTGCCCATATTCAAACCTGTTCTTTCCGAACTTTGCAGACCACATGACACACTCACGACCGCTTTTAGGCCGGATACCGACTGGCACAACTAAAGCATGAATATGCGGGCTGCTCTCGTCAAGGTGAACCTGAAAGCCGACAATGTTTTCCTGACCATATCTTCGGGAACACCAATCATAAACATCCTTCGCCCAAAGTTCTATTTCCTCGCAGCGGTGCAGATGGCTGTTGTCTGATCCTTTCTCTAAATTGACGGTCTGATTGCCAAAAGCCATCTCAAGTGTACGTTCATGATTGCCGCCAAAGACAAATTTGGCGCAACAGTTCGGTTGAATCTTACTGTCCGGTTTGAATGGCTTCCAACCTAATTCCAACAATCGTTCCTGCAAACGGAGTTCAAGAGACTTCTCTTGATACCCCAACGGATGTATTTTGCCATCGGGACCAATCTCAAAATTCAGCCTCATTCTGGTCTTGTCATAATTGTTGGTAGGGTCTTGATTTTTACAATCGACCTTATCTTCGTTCCAACGCCTTTCGTTCTCGTTGGCTTCTGATGTGCCAAATGATTTGGCAGCTTCAACGTGCATTGCTTGTTTTATATCAGTATTCATAATCTCGTTTTTATACGTATTTCTAATAATTGGAGCTTGCTCCTGTGCCTATTCACATAGTGTGGCAGTAGCCGGATTTTATTGCTATCAGGCAAAAAGTCCTTATTGTGTTATGGACTTTCTATAAGTGACCGGAACAAGTTCCTTCGTTATTCAATAAGTTCTAACCCCAATTCATCAATGAGCGTCTGCAAAGCCGGATTGCGCTGTATCATCTTTGAAAGAATCATTTGTGGTGTATCGGTCATCAAGAGGAAATCGGCAATGTCCAATCCTTTCTTTCGTTGTTCATCAGTAGCGCATTGTTCTAATGTGTCACTCATTATAACCTTTGAGCAAACGGAGAAGAGCATAGCCATCTTGGATTGCCAAATCTCTTTTGCTCCTAAGTCCGGACACAACATTACCGTCCGACCTTTTAATACACCAACCGCATCTGCTTTGAAGCAGCCGTGCATTCCACCAGTAGCCAGCCATATAAATTCCGGCATATAATGAGTGGCTATCAAAGCAGACTTCTCACTCTCTACTATAGCAATCGGTTTGGCAGGATTATCAGACAACAGATGCTCACCAAACAAACATTGCTTTAGATTGTAGTCGACAAGGTTCAACTCGGTATGTACCCAACTTACATAACTTCTCGGCTCTTTTGTCCGATGTCCTGTTGTTGAATCATACAACATTATCTTTCCGGTTCGCACGTAGCCTTGCCTATCAATCTGCCAGTAGACAGTAGAGCCGCCCCATTTTTTTGATGTGCCAACACGATATAAATGGAATATTCGCTTTGTTTCATCCTTGCCCAATATACCTACCAGATAAATGTACAAAGGATTCATTGTGTAATTGGTAAGTGTTCGCTCCATTAGTTCTTTATCAATAAAGGAAGTAGGTGGCAATGAATGTGGCTGTGGCTTAGCATGTTCAATGCCATAATTGGAACCTTTTTCTATCAGCGTTGGATTATCCTTGAAATAATCAGAGGGCGTATAATGGTATTTGCACGACTGCTCATGGTCGCATCTGCCTACATAGTCAGGAAACGAAACTTCCCCTTGAGTATCAACGTAACGTATAAAACATTGTTTCTTTCCACACTGAGGACATGAAAGTTTAGAGCCTCGCTTATATTTTTGAAGGGTAAATCGGTATTCATTCATGCTTGATATTTTTTATAATTGCAGTCCGTGCAGTTTGCAGTTCTTGCAGTTTTGCAGGAAAACGGATGATACGAAAGTGCAAACTGCAACAACTGCAAGATGCAATGGGGATAGGTTATTGCAGTTTCTCATATTCCCCTCTCTTAATTTTCTTGATTATCTTATTCGTGGTAAGGCTGACCAAAGAATACATTACAGAGCGTTCGGAAAGCCCCACTTCTTTTCCTGCTTGAATGGCATCGGCAGTTGTGAATGTTGCAGAAAGACAATCAAGCAATTCTTTCTTTTGTGGTTCAATGCCCTCTACCAACATATATTTCTGAATGTCGGCATAACAACTTTCAAAGTAATCGCTTAATGCAATAGCTGATTTGATTGAATCGATGTCCACAAAATCTTTATGAACCTCACCACAAGCCCAGCGGAAGATTTGCATAACCAAAGCCAATCGTGCTGTAATCATCGGAGCTTTCATTATTCTGCTATCCACCAAGCCGTCATCTTGGATTTGATTGACTGCATGAATAGCATCATTGCGCCAATTGGTAAAATAGGCTTTTGCTTCCGAAGAAAAGTCCAAAATGTCAGGAACTATTTCGCCATCCTCATTTACTATAAAAGGCAAACTCATCACTTTGTTGATGATATTTTCCCACATAGACGAGTATTTGTCAAAAGTGGTAAAAGCGTTTTCTTCATCTTGCCAATCTGATATTTCCTGTGAAGACGGATAAACAAAAATTATTCTATCAATCAACCCATTGTCCTTATAGCCTTTATCTGTAAGTTCGTGCATTCGGGTGGTCTGCATCGTACCTACCATATTTATAAAAGGATGCTCTATGTGAATAGGTATGGGCATACTGCATCTGGAAATGTCTAAAGGTTTTCCGCTGAATGCAGTCAATAACTGTTCAATAAGTTGCCCTTTGCTGTATTGATTCACAGCATTGAACATTCCCATAATTTCATCCACATATACCACAATACCACGCTGGTTGTCATCAAGCGCACGCATTAAAGCTTCTGGGGTAAAGTCGGATATTATGGTTCTTCGCAAAATCGGTTTTTCTGGCAATGGAGTGCAATTTTCCTTCTTCCCTTTGTTGTCCTCTACCATATTATTATATTGCTCCATATCAGACTTGAATTGTTTGACAGCTTTGGCATCATGCTTGCGAATTGGGCGAAAAGCAAAGTCTAACGGGGGAGTTTTGCCCATTCCGGGGCGGCCAACCAATATCATATAGAGGGCAGGATTACTTATCCAGCCACCACGAATACGGATATTGACAGCATTACCGATGGCTGTTGAAATTGCCGCCAAAAGAGAAGCCATCATATATTCAATGGAATAATTCTCTTGTCGTGCCAATGCCAATACCATATCCTGAATTTTAGCAGGAAAAGCATTCAAAGGAATCTTGTCTTCAAGTATCCCTCCAAATTCCATTCTGATTGCATTGCATAAATCGAGTGAATCCATTAGAATCGGTTGTTTCTTTTAGACTTTATGAATCGGGCAGCTTCGTCCTCCAAGTCTTTTTCGGACTTTACCTTGCCATCTCGAAGCCACGCATCAATCTCCGATTTTAGAAACATGATACGTTTACCTCTTTTATGAAATGGGATTTGGTGGCAGCTTGTCCATCCATATACTGTTTGCTCTGCCGGATGACTGGGAATATAATCGCACAACTCCTTTAAGTTCATCCATTGCTCGGTTGGAATACTCGGACTTTGAGTGTTGAGACCGTCAATCTTAGAATCCAGTTCATTCAATTTATCCATCATCCACGACATTGCCTTGGGTAAATCTTCAAAAGTAATGTTCTTTTCACTCATACTGCTATCTGATTTATGTTTGATTTTTCGGCAAAGTAATCGTGATTTAGCATACTGATTTTATGATGGACTGTGTCACATAAAGAAACAGCAGCGAAACAGAAATACCATAAGGAATATGTATTGATTATCAATGCAAATGATGAAAAACGTCAGTAGTAGTTTTTTATGGTAATGTACCCAATCATAAGGAAATCATTAGGTGGTCATAATAACAGCTCATAGGTAAAAACAAAAAGCCACCCACGCAGAATCTACGCAGATGGCTATGCCTATCAAGTGGGACAACACTTTTATTCCGTTTGTGATAAAGCTAATTTGATAGTTTCTGTTGCTTTCTCCTTTTTCTCATCTACAACCTTGGCATACACTTGAGTGGTTCGTACATTGGTATGCCCCAACATTTTGCTAACGGTATAAATGTCCGTTCCTCCAGCCAGTTGAAGGGTAGCGTAGCTGTGCCTAAAGCAATGGAAGGTAATGTGCTTGGTAATTCCGGCAGCTTCAACCCATTTTTTAACAGGGCGATTTATCCATGATGGGTCAGGTAATCCGGCAAACACTAATAATTCTCCTTCTTTTTGCTCTCCGCAAAGATTATATGCTTGCTCTGAAATTGGCATATACTCAACACCTTTTGTCTTTTGTTGCGTAAAGTTCAGCCGATAACCACCATTGAATTGTTCCACCTCCGACCATTTCAATTTCTGAATGTCGCAATGTCGGATTCCTGTTAATGCTGAAAAGAGTGCGGCTCGTTTCAATAATGGGTCACACGGAGTTTGTGCCAGTCGGTTCAACTCTTCTATTGTCAGGTATTCTCTGCGACTCTCCCTTTCCTGAATGCCTTTGACTTTCGCTGCAATATCAATAGTCAGATAGCCATCTATAAAGGCTTGTTTCAATCCTGCCTTGAAAATTGAGAAGTATGTTGATGCTGTATTTTGAGAAATTGTACCTCGTTTAGTACCACCTTGCGGTGCGTTCATTATGAATTGACGGAACGATTCAACCAGCTTTAAGTCTATCTGCGAAAAGAGAATGGTATCACTTTTTGCAAATATCTTCAGTAACTCATGTACTCGCCTCCAATTGACAATAATAGAATCGGAACTATGGGCATGTCTTGTTCGTTGCACATGGTCGAAGTACTCAATAAAATTACTTCGGGAGCGTTCCAACTGCTCCGCCTGTTCTGCATCGGTATCGGCATATAAAGCTGCATTGTCGTATTCCTTTTGTCTTAGGCTTCTGACTTTATCGGCATAGATACATGATTCTTGGTCTAATTGCGACTTGCATTGAATAACACCGTTTAAATCTCGCTTCGGCTTATAAGTAGTTTTGCCTTCGGCATTAGTCCTTGCATTGCGTGATTTATCCCAAATAGGTGTTGTAATGGTACGATTGAGATATTCACGCACTCTTTGTGGCGTATGTTTTCCAGATTGGAATACAGGATAAGATTCCACATAAAGATACCATTCATCACGATATTCAGACTTGCGGAGCTTTACCGACACACGTGTATTAACTAATGCTTTCTTCATCGCTTCATATCCTTGACATAGTAATTACTTTCACTTAGATTGTTTAATCATATTGCATATAGCTTCTGACAAATCTTGATCAGAATTATCTTTCCCCCAAATACTCCAGAAAGGAACTGTTTGACTTGATGGTTTGATTGAAGGTTCATTTATTTTTACTCTAGACGGTAATAATGTAGCATCACCAACAATAATTGCTTCTGCGATGTCAAGCAAAGAAAGATTGTCGGCAATATTACCAAGATTATCTGGTAGTAGTCGTTTAATCACATTTTGATCATCCACATTTGTAAGTCGAAGACTAATAAAATTATTACATTGGCTTAGTACTGTACGATTTACTTCTGAAGGTCTTTGACTGATTATCACAAGACCAACTCCATATTTTCGTCCTTCCTTCGCTATTCGTTCAAAACTTTTCAAACCTATTTCTGCAACAGCATCTTGTGAAATAGATTGCTGAACATATAAGTGTGCTTCATCACATAATAGTGCTATTGGATGACGATGTTCCATTGAACTCCATTGTTGAACAGTAAATACAATTCTTGCCAATAGACCAATTACTAAAGGAAGTACATCTGATGGTACTTCTGACATATCTATAACCTTGACCCCACCATCAGCCTTCATCAGAACTCTGGCGAAATCTTTGAGCCAATTTTGCGATTTTTCTTCTGTTTGTAAACTGAACATAAATCCCATTCTCTTATCTGAAAGTTTATTCTCCAGTCTTTGATTGAACCGTGTTAACTTCCCATTGTATGGGCCTAGCTTTTCAGAACCGGCTCTTGCACCAGGTACCATTTCTTCGTCTTTGGACTTTAGCCGAGTTAACACTGTTTGCAAGTCGTAAGCTACGGGACTATCAACAGTAATCAGATGTTCATATATTGTTCCTTCTACACCTTTTTCTTTTTCGGCAAGAACTTCACGAGAGAATATCATTGCTTGATTTGGTGCATTTTGGTCACTACGATCTAATAACAATGCCTGCATTTCCTCATAATTTAAGAGCCAATAGGGTACCATAAGTATATTGTTGTTGAGTTTTTCAGAGGTAGCCAAATCTCCTGGTGTTGCAATTTTATATTGTTTGATGCCATCTATTTTGAAATCAGTAGAGGAGTATTCTCCGTGGATATCAAACAAAATTGCATTAGAATGTTTTAATTTAGCCATTTGTTCAACAATACATGCAACACAAAAAGATTTACCACTCCCTGTAGAACCCACAATAGCAGCATGTCGTTGAAATAGTTTATCTCCATCCATATATGCTATAGAACTTTCATCCATTGTATATTTCCCTATTGCAAGAGGACTGATGGAAGTCGCTAATTTGTTGGATATTGTTTGCATGAGGTCTGTGAGACGTGTTCCTTCAATCTTATAACATAAGGCACTTATAGATGGAACTGCACTAACGTTTCTTCTGAACACGTTACTTTGCTCTCCAGCTTTGTCCATAAATTCACCCACAAAAACTAACCTAACTTGGTTAAATGCCGAAGAAGTATCTTCTTCATCCTCGTCATCATTCAAAGTCATATCAGTAGCCTTGCGATAGATTTTTACTATCATTGCTATAATGTAACGACCAGATTTCGGACTTTGAATAGCTATAAGTTGATTAATTTGTAACTGGGACAGAACATCGTCAGAATCTATAATGGCTGTTGCCATACCTGTGTCTACACTATTTATTGAGCCTATTGACTCACCTTTATCATATCTTAATACTATACTTTCCATTTTTTATATTTCCATTAATCCTTCTATAGTCCAATATATTTTGTCATCAACAATTATAGAATCACTATTTGTATGAAAAACAGTACCCTTAGCACCATCACTACAAATAGCGATATAATCATATCCTTTATCTATTACATTTTCTTTTATTGAATTTGTAATTTCTTTGGTAACAATCAGTATTTTTGCCTTTCTCTTTTTGGCATATTTAAGCAACATTTCTTGAACATGTTTGTCATTAAAACCATAACCAATACAAACATAGTTTTGGGCACTTTCAAAGATTTTGTCCACAGCTGATAAAAGTTGTCTATGTGGTTCCTCTTGAGTACGTTCGTATTTATTAGTTCCTGGAGTTACGATACATGGTGTAAACCCTAATGGAATATTGACAGAATTGGGGATATTGCAAATGATTCCATCTCTCCTATACCAGTCTAGGGAACCGTGAACTTTCAAGATATTAATAAATCCAGTATAATCAGCCTCCGGCTTTTTAGGATTTAGCATAATATTATCTTTTAACTTTCCCATCAGTCCGTGAGTAAAACCTATATTAATGTAAGCGTCAGTTTGACAAGCTGCATACTCGGCAATCCTATCATAATTGGTTGAGATTACATTTAGCGTTTTATTCGGATCTCCATATATAATATAATCAAATAGTTGTCTTAGATTAATATCTTCTCCACTTATAAACCTTTCATAGACTTTTGCATCGGATTCAATAATAACCTTCCAGACAATATTTACTATATCTGCTTCAACAATTTCAGGAACCTTAACATCCAGCAATGCAGCTTCCAAACCTACACCTGAATCTAAAAGCTTTATGAAATCACTAACGACATCATTAGTAGCTGTATCATAATATGGATTTGATTTAAAGAAGTTTTTTAACTCATTTGCTAAAACACCCATTCCTGGTATGCCATAGGAAACAGATGCTCCACTTCCCAATACAATTACAGGATTGGAACTTCGTATGTTTTGAATATCTTGAAATATGTCTTTCTTTTCCATATTCATTAAAAACATTTATTTGATAAAAATCTCAATTAAAGTACTACGTTGTATGCATTTATGCGAATTTCTATCGTTGTGCAATTACTTAGTTGAGATATTTAATCGATACTCATGTACTAATGCTTTCTTCATCGCTTCACACCTTTATATAGATTATCAATTTCTTTCTTTGGTACATAAACAAAGTTACCTATCTGTCTGGTAGGAATGGAATACTTGCGTATATGAAGGTAAACAGTGCTTTCATTCACAAGAAACTTTTCTGTGATTTCGCCAATAGTATAACAGTCCTTTGGCTCCAGACTATACAGCTTGGCAATAGGCTTTGGCTTTGTGAGAGTTTTCTTTCGGAGAGGATAGAGTTTCATCAATTCTTCTTTTGATAGTAAAGTCTGCCTTTCTCCGGCATTCACACTTGGGATTGTACCCTTACGAATTAAACGATAAAGAGTTTCCTTGCTTATGCCAAACAAAGCGTATGCTTCAGGAACTGTGATATACTCTTTGGACTTGGGTATCTTCTTAACCACTTCGTCCAACCTTTGCAATCTCTGTTCTTCATCCTTACGCCTTTTCCACGCAATCTTGGAACATTTGGGAGTGCAATACCACGATTCAATGGTTTTAGCTACAAAGGTTTCTCCACAAACCTTGCATTGACGTGTTATTTCAAATTTTGCTGCTGGCATAACCTACATTTTACTTATATTCTTCATTCTCAATACCGCTGTTTTTATAGGTGTCACATTATCTACTTTTAAGTGTCGGTACAATTATGGTACAAATATATAATAAAAATCCGAATAACAAGCAAAGTCAAGGAAAAGTGATATAAAAAGAAATAGGGCATAACTCATTGAGTTACACCCTGCATTCCTATTTTTAGTTATCGTTGTTTATCGCAACTTACTTCACTTCCTCAAAGTCAGCATCCTGTACATTATCTCCATGCTTGCTGTTATCTTGCTGACCAGCACCACCATTCATATCAGGACCAGCCTGTGCTCCACCTTGCGCACCGCTCTGTGCATACATTTCAGCACTTGCAGCCTGGAAAGCAGTATTGATTTCTGCCATAGCAGTATCAATAGCAGCCAAATCTTGTGCCTTGTGAGCATCTTTCAATTTCTGCAAAGCAGCTTCAATCGGAGCTTTCTTATCAGCAGGCAACTTATCACCTAATTCTTTCAACTGATTTTCAGTAGAGAAGATTACGCTGTCAGCCTGGTTCAGCTTGTCGATCTTTTCACGTTCTTTCTTATCTGCTTCAGCATTAGCTTCAGCTTCAGCCTTCATCTTTTCGATTTCTTCCTTGCTCAAACCGCTGGAAGCTTCAATACGGATAGCCTGTTCTTTACCGGTAGCCTTATCTTTTGCAGATACTTTCAAGATACCGTTGGCATCGATATCAAATGTAACCTCAATTTGAGGAACACCACGACGAGCCGGAGCAATACCTGTCAAGTTGAACTGACCGATTGATTTGTTCTGTGCAGCCATCGGACGTTCTCCCTGTAATACGTGGATAGTAACTTCCGTCTGGTTGTCGGCAGCAGTAGAGAATGTTTCACTCTTACGTGCCGGAATGGTAGTGTTAGCGTCAATCAACTTAGTCATTACGCCACCCAACGTTTCGATACCCATTGACAACGGAGTAACATCCAACAATACCACACCTTTGATTTCATCTGTCAAAACAGCACCCTGCACAGCAGCACCTACAGCTACAACTTCATCCGGATTCACGCCCTTAGAAGGAGTCTTGCCGAAGAAATCTTCTACCAGCTTCTGAACAGCCGGGATACGGGAAGAACCACCTACAAGGATTACCTCATCAATATCGGCATTGTTCAAACCTGCATCGCTCATCGCTTTCTTACATGGTTCAAGACAAGCCTGAATCAATCCGTGAGCCAAAGATTCAAATTTAGCACGAGTCAACGTCTTAACCAAGTGCTTAGGTACACCGGCTACCGGCATAATGTACGGCAAGTTGATTTCTGTGCTTGTAGAAGAAGAAAGTTCAATCTTAGCTTTTTCAGCAGCCTCTTTCAAACGTTGCAGAGCCATCGGATCCTGAGTCAAGTCAGCACCTTCATCATTCTTGAATTCCTGTACCAACCAATTGATGATTACCTGGTCGAAGTCATCGCCCCCCAAGTGAGTGTCACCATTTGTTGAAAGCACTTCAAATACACCACCACCGAATTCGAGGATAGAGATATCGAATGTACCACCACCAAGGTCGAATACAGCAATCTTCATATCTTTGTGAGCCTTATCCAGACCGTAGGCAAGAGCTGCGGCTGTCGGTTCGTTTACAATACGTTTTACTTCCAGACCAGCAATTTGTCCGGCTTCTTTTGTAGCCTGACGTTGAGAGTCAGAGAAATAAGCAGGAACGGTAATCACAGCTTCTGTCACTTCTTGTCCCAAATAGTCTTCGGCAGTTTTCTTCATCTTCTGAAGAATCATTGCAGAAATTTCCTGCGGAGTATACAGACGACCGTCAATATCCACACGCGGAGTATTGTTGTCACCTTTCACTACTTTATAAGGAATACGCTCTACTTCTTTCTGTACTTGATCCCAAGTTTCACCCATGAAACGTTTAATAGAGAAAATCGTACGCGTAGGGTTGGTAATAGCCTGACGCTTAGCAGGATCACCTACCTTACGTTCACCACCATCCACAAAAGCAACTACTGAAGGAGTTGTGCGCTTACCTTCACTGTTTGCAATTACTACCGGTTCGTTACCTTCAAATACGGCAACACAAGAGTTTGTTGTTCCTAAGTCAATACCAATAATTTTTCCCATGATCGTTATTCTTTTTATTTATTATTATTCAATTTCTTTTTGTCCGGTTGTTTTCTTTCTCTTTGTAAGGGCTTTCAAACGGACGCTGATTAAAAAACAAACCATGTGCCAAAAAGAAATCGGACGAATACGTGACATATTTTCTGCCAAAACGACAGTTTTAAATCGAAATGACTGCTGTCAAGTCACATAGAAGCCAGACAGCTATCGACTCATTAAACAAATGGAAACGGCTCTGGTTCAATAAAGCTAAAGAATAGATCATAAAGGAATAAAAAATATGCCTGTATCGTTATGTGCGACACAGGCATACCTATTTAATATAATACGTATATCTTACTTTTCAAGTACAATCACCAATGCATTATTTGCGTCATACAAACCGATTCCGCCACCGGAAAGTTTATCGAACGACTTCACTTCATTCATTGCTTTCAGAATCTTACCTTCCACTTCCATATCAGGGCAAGCCATCATTGTGCTAGCCACCCCAGGGAAAGAGATTGATTTAGCATTAGTAGTGCTAGTTTCAAAACCACCATTAATCAAGTTACATCCGGCATTGCCATGAAGTGTTTTCTTTTTCACATCAAAAGCAATGAAAGGTTGCTTTTCCATTCCCGAAGGAATTGCTTCACCATTCACTTCCTTTATTTTCCATTCTCCGTTCAATACTGATAGTTTCACGTCAGCCTCCTTTTTTTCAAGAACTACAACCGGACGATTGGACTCATTGCAAAGAAACATTTTATCCTTACCGGCTTTCTTATACCCTTTCACCTGTGCAAGCGCACCTAACACATTTCTCTCGGTAGTCATGTCCGGACACATCATTCTGGTGCTAGCCATTCCCTTAAGCTCCATGCTGCCCGGCTTGGCATTCACGTCAAAGCTACCCATCATACGGTTGCATCCACTGTTACCGGATACTCTTCCGGTCGCTGTATCAAAAGTAATAAAGGGAAGGGTTCTGCTTTCGCCCGGAGTTACTTTCGAGCCGTTAACTTCTATAATATTCCACTCACCATTGATTGAAGCCAATGGGACTGCCTTCTCAACCGAACGGCATGAAAACATTGCAAGTACTGTGCTGGCAATGCAAATTGAAACGAATACTTTCTTCATTTTGTTATAACGTTTAAGTTAAAATCGGGGGCAAAGATATCAAAAAGATTGGGAAATACCATCTAATGCGATATAAAATACATACATTTGCCATTATCTATAAAACAAACAATAAGATTACATAGTTCATCTAAAGTAAATAAATATGAGAACAATCGTCCTATTTCTAATCCTGCTTGGTTGTGGTACCTCTCATATCACAGCGCAAAATGATTATCTTGTCACTACTATTCCCAATCAGGAGGATCCTCTAAGTGAAGAAGAACAGTTCATAAAAGAGAACTTCCCACTGCAACTTTTATGTAAATGGACATCCGGAATGAAATTCATGTTTATTCCATCCGGACGTGACATGTTCCTCCCCACTCTTTCGGTGTATGAGACAGAAAAAGGGGCAGATAACAGCGTTTTGAAACACAAGATTCTTACTTTCGCCGGATATGAAGAAAAATCTCAAAAACTATCAAATGACATGAGCTATTCCACTCGACTCATCTTCGAATGTGACGGAGAAAAATATTATTATGAGATTAAAAATACACGTCCGGATGAAATTTGCGAAAAGAATCCCCGTGCCTATATCAACGGATTAGTTAATCTGAAAGATGTAGACACGGCAAAAGATTTACTGACAGGTAGAAAGATATATGTTCAGTCCGATATGGCACAGGTGGACGATGCCAATAGTTACTCCGGATATAGGGAAGTGTCTATTCCGGTCAACACCGAAGCAACCATTACCGCCATAGGAGTTGGCAGTCAGGCATATCCCGTGAAAATCATATTTCAGGATTCGCAGGGACATTCCTATTATCTGGAAGTAGCTCTTTCCCGCACTAATTCCGGTATGGACGTGAGCGATTTCCAAGCTGAAAAGAAAATGAGATATTTTTCCAACGCCATCAGTTTCAGTAGCAAAAAGTCCGGAAATCTGGAAACCTTGAAAGACAAATATATTGATCTGACCGTCTATCCGAAACGGACATTGGCTGTAAAAAGAGTCTTCAACCTTGAAAACAAGCAAATGGAAAACCGCATACATTTGCCTCGCTACACTGTTTTGAAAATAAAAGAAGTAAAAATCTCCGGTCCGGGAAGTCTGGTTATCCTCTCACTGGAGGATCGGCATGGATCACTTTATGAAACAGAGGTTGACCTGAAATATGACGTTATCGTCAAAAACGAGAATTATATTGAAGACCTTTTCGGATTTGGAGACATCCATCAGAAGTATCCGGCTATCACAGATAAACGTTGGGCAATCATCGCACAGGGTGATTTGGAAGAAGGTATGAACACCGACGAATGTCGTCTGTCAATAGGTGATCCTGTAGAAATACAATTAAAAAAAGACAGTCGTTTCGAAACTTGGTTCTACAACGGAAAAACGCTGGAATTTGAGAGTGGCATCTTGCAACGTTTCAAATAAAAAGGAGTAGCGACGCGGTGATTATCTGAAAATAATCACGTATATTTGCCAAGCTAACAATTCTAAAATCTTAATTTTTGATTTATAATTTATTAATTAAAAGAAATGGGTAGAGTTCTTATTATCGGTGCAGGCGGTGTTGGTACTGTCGTAGCACACAAAGTGGCACAAAATGCCGATGTATTCACAGACATCATGATTGCCAGCCGTACAAAGGAGAAATGCGATAATATCGTCAAAGCTATAGGCAATCCCAATATAAAAACCGCCAAAGTGGATGCGGATAATGTAGATGAACTGGTAGCTTTATTCAATGACTTTAAGCCGGAAATGGTAATCAACGTTGCTCTTCCTTATCAGGATCTTACCATTATGGAAGCCTGTCTGAAGGCGGGTGTCAACTACCTGGATACAGCCAACTATGAGCCGAAAGATGAAGCTCATTTTGAATACAGCTGGCAATGGGCTTACCACGACCGTTTCAAGGAAGCAGGTCTGACTGCCATTCTTGGTTGCGGTTTCGATCCGGGAGTCAGTGGAATCTACACAGCCTATGCAGCCAAACATTATTTCGACGAAATCCAATATCTGGATATCGTAGACTGTAATGCAGGAAATCATCATAAAGCATTTGCCACCAATTTTAATCCGGAAATCAATATCCGCGAAATTACTCAGAACGGACGTTATTACGAGAATGGTCAATGGGTGACAACCGGTCCGCTGGAAATCCACAAAGATCTGACTTATCCTAATATTGGTCCACGTGATTCCTATCTTCTTTATCATGAAGAACTGGAATCGTTGGTCAAGCATTTCCCGACTATCAAGCGTGCCCGTTTCTGGATGACTTTCGGACAAGAATATCTGACTCACTTACGCGTGATTCAGAATATCGGCATGGCCCGTATCGATGAAGTTGATTATAACGGAACTAAAATCGTACCATTACAATTCTTGAAAGCAGTATTGCCTAACCCACAGGATTTAGGTGAGAACTATGAAGGTGAAACCTCTATCGGTTGCCGTATCCGTGGCATCAAAGACGGAAAAGAACGTACTTACTATGTCTACAACAACTGCAGCCATCAGGAAGCTTACAAGGAAACAGGTATGCAGGGAGTCAGCTACACTACCGGTGTTCCGGCTATGATCGGTGCCATGATGTTCTTCAAAGGCGAATGGCAACGTCCGGGTGTAAACAATGTAGAAGAATTTAATCCGGATCCGTTCATGGAACAGCTCAATAAGCAGGGACTGCCTTGGCATGAAGTGTTTGATAAAGATCTGGAACTATAATAGAACGAGTCAGAATGAAGAATATAGGAGATAAAGCACCGGAAGTATTAGGTATCAATGAAAAAGGTGAAGAGATCCGCCTAAGTGCTTATAAAGGAAAAAAGATAGTACTGTATTTCTATCCGAAAGACAGTACATCGGGGTGCACGGCACAGGCATGCAGTCTGCGCGACAACTATTCCGAACTGCGTAAAGCCGGTTACGAAGTAATTGGTGTCAGCGTAGACAGCGAGAAGTCGCACCAAAAATTCATCGATAAGAATAATCTTCCTTTTACACTGATAGCCGATACGGACAAAAAGTTGGTAGAAGAATTTGGTGTATGGGGAGAGAAAAAGCTGTATGGACGTGCCTATATGGGAACCTTCCGCACTACTTTCCTGATCAATGAAGAAGGAATCATAGAACGGATTATCACTCCCAAAGAAGTGAAAACCAAAGAGCATGCCTCACAGATTTTAAATCAATAAATCCATTAATTATAAGAATAAGGTATGGCAAAGAAAGACGAACTTAATTTTGAAACAGATAATAAAATGGCATCAAGCGAAAAACTGAAAGCCTTACAGGCTACCATGGAAAAGATAGAAAAGAACTTCGGTAAAGGTTCTATCATGAAAATGGGTGATGATAGTGTTGAACAAGTGGAAGTGATTCCTACCGGCTCCATTGCTTTAAACGTGGCACTTGGCGTAGGAGGATATCCTAGGGGAAGAATCATCGAAATCTATGGTCCGGAATCTTCCGGTAAAACGACTCTGGCTATTCACGCCATTGCCGAAGCACAAAAAGCCGGTGGTATCGCCGCTTTTATTGATGCCGAACATGCCTTCGACCGTTTTTATGCAGCGAAATTAGGCGTGGATGTAGACAATCTCTGGATTTCTCAACCGGACAATGGAGAGCAGGCCTTGGAAATAGCCGAACAGTTAATCCGTTCTTCCGCTATTGATATTATTGTTATTGACTCCGTAGCAGCATTAACTCCGAAAGCAGAAATTGAAGGCGACATGGGTGACAATAAGGTAGGTTTGCAGGCACGTCTGATGTCACAGGCTTTGCGTAAATTGACCGGTACAGTCAGCAAAACACGTACGACTTGTATCTTTATCAACCAGCTCCGTGAAAAGATTGGCGTCATGTTCGGTAATCCGGAAACAACGACAGGTGGTAACGCATTGAAGTTCTATGCTTCTGTACGTATAGATATCCGTGGTAGCCAGCCAATCAAAGACGGTGAAGAAGTTCTTGGTAAACTGACTAAGGTGAAAGTGGTGAAGAACAAAGTAGCACCTCCTTTCCGCAAAGCAGAATTTGACATCATGTTTGGTGAAGGTATTTCTCACTCCGGAGAAATCATCGATTTGGGCGCAGAACTGGGAATCATCAAAAAGAGCGGTTCATGGTATAGCTACAATGACACTAAACTTGGTCAAGGACGTGATGCAGCCAAGGTATGTATCAAAGATAATCCCGAACTTGCTGAAGAACTGGAAGGATTGATCTTCGAAGCCTTGAATAAAAAATAAGTTGTTTCAACCGATTCAACTAAGAATAAATAATATAAGCTGTCTCATCCGATGTTTTGAGACAGCTTATTTTTAGCTTAAACATAAAAATGTCCCCTATCTGAATTTGTACTGTGAGAATTCAGATAGGGGACATTTCTTTCACTTTTTATATGAAATAGATATAGGCTAATGTACTTAAACTAATAACTACCCATAACAAAACGCCTTGGATCAAAGGTTTGACACCGACAGATCTTAGAACATCCAAAGAAAGGGAAGCGCCTATAAAAAACATGGTAATAGTTAATGTCTTGCGTGCAATTCCATTGATGGCAGCACCCAACTGTGGCACGCCATTCAGTAAATATGTATTCGCAATCATAGCCAGAATAAAGAAGAAAATAAACCAAGGAATACTTATCTTCTGTCCTTTACTTTTAAATATAAAAGAAGTGGCGAATGCCATTGGTATGATCCAAAGAGCACGGGTCAACTTGATAGTTGTAGCAACCTTCAGTGCTTCTTCACCATAAGCAGCACCTGCTCCCACCACAGAACTGGTATCATGAATAGCAATGGCAGCCCATGTGCCAAACTGATGTTCGGTCATATCCAAAGCATGTCCGATAGCCGGGAAGATAAAAAGCGCAATAGCATTCAGAATAAAGATCGTTCCCAATGCCACAGACATTTCACTGTCTTTGGCCCTCAGCACCGGCCCTACTGCCGCAATAGCACTACCACCACAGATAGCAGTTCCCGAACTAATCAGATAGGAAGTATTTCTGTCTATCTTGAAGATTTTACGACCAATAAACCAGCCGATGAGCAACGTGCCTACCACAGAAATAACAGTGAACTCCATCCCTTCTTTACCAGATGCTAAAGCCGACTGAAGATTCATACCGAATCCCAATCCTACTACAGAATATTGCAGCAAATATTTAGATGTCTTTTTATTAAATTTGGGATGTGCCTGTCCGCAGGTTAATGCGAAAATAAGTCCGAGAAACAAAGCTACTGGAGGAGTCACCCATGCGGACCATGCTTGTAAACCAGGAATATAATCTAAAAATAAGAAAAAAGTTAAAGTAGAAAGTATTGCAACGTAAATTGTCTTGTTGTTGGTTTGCAACGTTTTTGTAGCGCTTGAAATCATTTTTTTATCTTTTTATAATTTTGCGGGTGCAAAGGTACGGCAAACAATCAAGACAACCCAATTGTTTCTAATTATGTATTATAACTTTTTGTTATAGCCACTTCTCTTATTGTTACATTATGCTCCTACGATGTCCTTTCCAAATGGTGATAATGCTAACGCAGCCAACTTAAAGTGCTGCAAACCAAAAGGAATACCGATAATGGTTATACACAGAACAATTCCGAAAGCCAAATGTGACAGACAAATCCAAATGCCACCCAAAAATAACCACAGAATATTCATCAGTATATAAAGACATCCACTCGAACGCCTGCCACTTCTCACCTCTTTACCGAAAGGCCATAAAGCAAGTCCGGCTAACTTTAACGTCTGTATACCAAAAGGAATACCTACGATCGTAAACATCATCAGCAGACTTGAAATAAGGTACTCCACTGCAGTAAAGATACCACCAAGCAGCAACCACAATAAGTTCATAAAACAACCCATATATATAGTATTAGTTATTTTCCACATTCGACTATACAAAGATACAGAAGAAATATGAGAATTTAAATGGCTTTTTTATAAACTTTCTCTTTTACTATTTCATCGAAGCTTTATGCAAAATGATACGTTCAATGGCTATACCTTCGTTTCCTTGCAGATCAAATACTATCCCTTTTTACTGAGAAATGATGAGAGACTAAATCTTTTTTTATTTTTTTAGTAGATAGTGAAAATCTATCTGCTCTGCCAAGAGATACAGTTTCACCACATCATGAGGTAGCCCTGCAGTTGGGATATGATTCGCATGAAAAGAAGCAACACCTACAAGTTCTTGCTATGATGCCCCGCAAAGCGCATAAAAACTTGAGATAATCCTCCCTCCTGCCCTTGTAGCTGCACAAAATTAAATTCGCGCAACATTGGCATCCCTTTTATCTCAACTACCCGTAAAGTGCCGGCCACAAGTTCTTTATGCACCGACCGGATAGAAACAATTCCCATACAATCAGTATGTTCCAAAAAGAGCTTGATACTCTCCGTACCACCAAGATACATCAGAACATTCAAAGAAGACAGCTTCAGATTGTGTTGCGACAGGGCTCGTTCAAATACATCCAACGTCCCCGAACCTCTTTCACGCAAAACCAAAGGGATATCCGGCAATTCTGCAGGTGTTATCTCCTCCTGAATATTTAGTTTACTGTTCACATGCACTACCGCAACCAGTTCATCTTGCAAAAACAGAGTATATTTCAGATTAGGTAAACGAAAAATACCTTCCACCAATCCCAATTCAATCCGGTGTTCTTGCAAAGCGACCTCCACTCCCCGAGAGTTTCCATTAAGGACGGAAAGATTGACTTGTGGAAACTTCGCAATAAAATGAGCCAATAAAGGGGGCAGAACATATTGAGCAATCGTCGTGCTAGCTCCCAGTTTCAACTCTCCAATATACTCGTTATGCAACAAATGCATTTCATATTCAAGCCGCTTGTAATCATCTAAAATCTTTTCGCTATGCTTCAGCAGTAATTCACCGGCAACAGTCAATGAGATTTTACTCCCCTGACGTTCGAACAAACGAGCCTGATAATAAGTCTCCAATTCCTGAATATGCTTAGTGATAGCAGGCTGGCTGACAAACAATTCTTGCGAAGCCTTTGTAAAACTCAGATTCTTCGCTACGCTCTGAAATACTTTTAAACGAAAATCGGACACCTTTTTATTTGAGTTATTTGAGGATTAAAATTCAAAATCAAGAATTAAACACAAGGACTATAGTTCTTCAGCTCTGATTCCTAATGCCTGCATAACAGGAAATGCCAACATATCCCACTTATACTCTACCTGCACTTCAGGCTCATTCATACGAAACTGGATAATCTCCTTGCCTTTCACTTCATGCAACGCATCGGATACTTTCTTTCCATATTCTTCATTGAAAGAAACGACAATCATCCTTTTCACATCAGCCGAATCAGCAACGATAGACAATAAATCCAAAAACAAATCTTCACGTGAAACCATCCCTTCCGAAGGAACACTTGCAAATGAATATTCACCATAAGGACTCTGAAAAGCGACTCCATTCAACTCCTTCACCAAATCGGAAGGATGGCAATGTACAAGCTGATCGGACTCTTTATCGTAAACAAAAAGAAATTGTATTTCATTTTTCCCTTCCGTGATTCCGGCATCCAGAGTCAGATAAGTGGTCAACATAGAAAGGTCGATATCCTGTAAAGAACGTCGCAAAGTCTCTTCAAAGTAACCTTTCATATCTGTAATTACAAAATTCAAGAAAGCAGCATCAATCAACACTACTGTTTCAGACAGTTTTATTTGAGGTTTATCATTCATACCTTATTTATAATATGATTACAGCGGATAAAGATACTACAATACTTTTATTTATTCACTTCATTTCGCGGCAAATTCGTCAGTATCATTCAGATGAAAAACGTCATTTTGTCTTCTAACTCTCTTATTATCATGCTATTTTGTCATATTTTTCTACTTGGCAAATCTTTTGAGCCCTTTCAAGTGTTATTAAAATCATGAAAAAAGAAAGGAGAACAACCATATGAACTTTAACAATTTTACCATCAAATCTCAAGAAGCGGTACAGGAGGCCGTAAATCTCGTACAAAGTCGGGGACAACAGGCGATTGAACCTGCTCATATCCTACATGGAGTAATGAAGGTAGGCGAAAATGTGACTAACTTCATCTTCCAAAAATTAGGAATGAACGGGCAACAGGTAGCCCTAGTCGTTGACAAACAGATCGATTCTTTGCCTAAAGTATCCGGAGGAGAACCTTACCTAAGTAGAGAATCTAATGAAGTATTGCAGAAGGCAACCCAGTATTCTAAAGAAATGGGAGATGAATTTGTTTCATTGGAACATATTCTGCTGGCTTTGCTAACTGTGAAAAGTACCGTATCCACCATCTTGAAAGATGCCGGAATGACGGAAAAAGAATTGCGTAACGCTATCAATGAACTCAGAAAAGGAGAAAAAGTTACTTCTCAATCCAGTGAAGACAACTATCAGTCATTGGAGAAATACGCTATCAATCTGAACGAAGCCGCCCGCAGCGGCAAGCTGGATCCTGTAATCGGACGTGACGAGGAAATCCGACGGGTACTGCAAATATTAAGCCGTAGAACTAAGAACAATCCGATTCTGATTGGTGAACCGGGTACAGGTAAGACAGCTATCGTAGAAGGATTGGCACATCGTATCCTCCGGGGAGACGTACCCGAAAACCTGAAAAACAAACAGGTCTACTCTCTCGATATGGGAGCATTGGTTGCAGGAGCAAAATATAAAGGAGAATTCGAAGAACGACTAAAATCAGTTGTCAATGAGGTAAAAAAATCAGAAGGTGATATAATCTTGTTTATTGATGAGATTCATACACTGGTAGGCGCCGGCAAAGGCGAAGGAGCAATGGATGCTGCAAATATTCTGAAACCGGCATTGGCACGTGGAGAACTACGTTCGATCGGTGCAACCACTCTCGATGAATATCAGAAGTATTTCGAAAAAGACAAAGCATTGGAACGTCGTTTCCAGATTGTACAGGTAGATGAACCGGATACTCTGAGTACCATTTCCATCCTTCGTGGATTGAAAGAACGCTACGAGAACCATCATCATGTACGTATCAAAGACGATGCCATCATAGCAGCTGTAGAACTGAGCAGCCGTTACATCACTGACCGTTTCTTGCCGGACAAAGCAATCGACCTGATGGATGAAGCAGCAGCCAAACTACGTATGGAAGTAGATTCTGTTCCGGAAGAGTTGGATGAAATCTCACGTAAGATCAAACAGTTAGAAATCGAACGTGAAGCCATTAAGCGTGAAAATGATAAGCCGAAACTGGAAATTATCGGCAAAGAACTGGCCGAACTAAAAGAAGTTGAGAAGTCTTTCAAAGCTAAATGGCAAAGTGAAAAAACGCTGATGGATAAAATCCAGCAAAACAAAGTGGAAATCGAGAATCTGAAGTTCGAAGCAGAGAAAGCAGAACGTGAAGGAGACTATGGAAAAGTCGCCGAAATCCGTTACGGAAAGCTTCAGGCTCTGGACAAAGAGATAGAAGATACGCAGGAGAAACTTCGTGGTATGCAAGGCGATAAAGCCATGATCAAAGAAGAAGTGGATGCTGAAGACATCGCTGACGTTGTTTCACGCTGGACGGGCATCCCTGTCAGCAAGATGATGCAAAGTGAGAAAGATAAATTATTGCATCTGGAAGACGAACTCCATCAACGAGTGATTGGACAGGACGAAGCAATTGAAGCGGTTGCAGATGCCGTACGTCGTAGCCGTGCCGGATTACAGGATCCCAAACGCCCGATCGGTTCTTTTATTTTCCTTGGAACGACCGGTGTCGGTAAAACTGAACTGGCAAAGGCATTGGCGGAATTCCTCTTTGACGATGAATCGATGATGACGCGTATAGATATGAGCGAGTATCAAGAAAAGCATAGTGTTTCTCGTTTGGTCGGAGCACCTCCGGGATACGTTGGATACGATGAAGGTGGCCAGCTGACAGAAGCCATTCGCCGGAAACCTTACTCAGTTGTTTTGTTTGACGAAATAGAAAAAGCGCATCCGGATGTTTTCAATATCCTGTTGCAAGTACTGGATGACGGACGACTCACTGACAACAAAGGAAGAGTAGTCAACTTCAAAAACACCATCATCATCATGACTTCAAATATGGGAAGTTCTTATATACAAAGTCAGATGGAGAAACTGAGCGGTTCGAATAAGGAAGAAGTTATCGAAGAAACGAAGAAGGAAGTGATGAATATGCTAAAGAAAACCATTCGTCCGGAATTCCTAAATCGTATTGACGAAACAATCATGTTCCTGCCGCTGACGGAAACTGAAATCAGGCAAATTGTACTCTTACAAATCAAAGGTGTACAAAAGATGCTTGCAGAAAACGGAGTTGAACTGGAAATGACAGATGCTGCTTTAATTTTCTTATCCCAAGTAGGATATGATCCTGAATTTGGAGCCCGTCCAGTAAAAAGAGCTATCCAGCGTTATTTACTGAACGATCTGTCGAAAAAGTTATTGTCTCAGGAAGTCGACAGAAGCAAAGCAATCATTGTTGACTCAAACGGAGACGGATTAGTGTTCAGAAACTAAATTATAGTTAGTTGTTATAAGGATAGCCGGTATGTTCTCAAGTGAGCATATCGGCTTTTTATATTCCTGAATATATAATTCTTCTTACTTCCGGCTGACAATTAGGATGGCTCATGACTAAGACATAAGTACCTTTTCTGGATATCTCCAAAGTGAGTGAAGGCAAGGCAAATCTATGTTTCTCTTTCAGCTCCCCCTGCGAATCATATAAAAATACCATTGTACCTACCAACATTCCTGTTAAGCACAATGTTCCTTTTTCATTATCAAGATAAACGTTTACCTCTTTATTTGTTATTACATCCATATTTTGTGCGTATATTAGCAGTCACAAAGATAGAGAAAAACTATGTTTATTTACTATATAAACAATAAAATATTCATGCAAACATAAGATTGCTTAAAGAACACTAAAGGGGATCCTTTAATTACGCAGACATATAAAAACACAAAAAAGCGTGACAACTTGCAACATTGTCACGCTTTCCTTATTACATTTATACATCTAAGCCATCAATGTTTCATGACTTATTTTTCATCAGTCGCAACCTCTTCTTCAGCTTCCGGCTCTGATTTAAATTCTGTAATTCCATTCGAAATTAAGATGTTATACCAGGAAATCAATTTCTTAATATCCGCAACGTATACTCTTTCACGATCAAAGTTAGGCAATACCTCCCCTAAATACTCGCGTAACTGCTCCGGAGTAGCTTTTTTAGGGTCAATGGAGGTGACTGCAGTATTTTCTTTTTTCTTCATAGCTTCCAGCACATCATACAAAGGTACTTCAGCATCATCTGTATACATTGCTATATCTGCCAAAGAGATAATTTTCTCATTACCATAAGCGGGGAAACGTTTTTTATCTGCACTGATTGATTCAACAATCAACATATTTTTTCCTTGCGAAATTAGTTTGTACAATCCCGGTTTACCGGAGATAGACAGGATAGTCTTCAACATAGTATATATTCTTTTATTTATTAAATTATTTTTTTGCGGAGCAAAGGTAATGATTATTTTTAGATAGCAAAGAAATAAACTTCAAAACCTGCGGAATTAAAGGGGTTTCATCGTCATTCACGATTACAAAATCAGCATGACTCCGCTTTACCTCATCGCTCATTTGCGCTTCGATACGTTTCATTATCAATTCCCTTGAAGAATGGTCACGCCTAATTGCTCGTTCCACTCTCACCTCCAACGGTGCATATACCATTACTACAAAGTCTACTTCCTGCTTAAAGCCTGCTTCCAGAAGGATGGCAGATTCCATACCGACCATAGCTATATCACCTTTCCCTTTCACCCATCGCCTGAAGTCTTCTTTCACCTGCGGATGAATGACAGCATTCACTTTTTTCGCATGCTCGGGGCTTCCAAATGTATAAGATGCTAATAAAGGACGATTCAATTCTCCATTCAGGAAAACATCCTGTCCGACCAAGGCGCAAAGTTCCCGACGTATCACGTCATTCGTATGAGTGATACGCTTCGCCTCAATATCGGAAATATAAACGGGGATTCCCATAATCTCCAGCAATCTGGAAACTATACTTTTTCCACTACCGATACCGCCGGTAATACCTATTTTAATAGCCATCGGAAGAAACTTGTTCTATCAGAAAATCAACTTGCTCGGGTACAATACGGATTTGATTGATTCCACGGGGAGCCGACTTCAACTTCACCGTATATTTATCCGATCCTAATTTTAGCAGTTCCTCATAAGAAACATTAATCACAAAATCACTGGCTTTAATGCTACGAAAACGCTTTAAACCCACTTGAAAAGTAATTTGAACCTTTGATGGAAAAGCACGGAGCACTTTATCTGCCGGGAAGTTAATCCCACGCAACGGCACCTCCACGGTTTTCTCAGTATAAATATCAACAGGGAAAGTCAGTTCAACCGAGGCGGGAACAAACTTCACTCCTTTTTTATTATCCAAGGCAACCCGCTGCCGAATCGTATCCGATATATTTTCAAGATTTACCTCTTGAGTATAAGCGGTTGTTATAGTATCCAAAATTCCGGCCGGAGCATATACCAATACGGAATCCGGACTGCAAATGGTATCAGAAACATAATATTGAAGCCCTGCAGTCACTTTTCCTTGAAAATGAACGGGTACTAATTTGGACTTGCCTGTCGAATAGATATAATCTAACGTATCAGGTTTTATTGAAAGTATCTTAGAAGAAGCATTCAATTGACTGAGTATCTTCTTTTCAAACTCAGAGGCAAAGATTTTCACGTGATTATTTTGCCCTTTATAGTCAGGGAAACTCAGATTTACCGGAAAGAAACTCTTCCCCAACATATAATTGAGAAGCACTGTTCCTTTATCTTTTACCCGGACGCGAAGTTCGGAAGGAGGTTCCGAAGTGAGCACAATATTATTAGGGACATCCTTCATCCTCACCGGGATAGAGAATTCCGCTTCATAGTCATTATTAAGAGTCTGAATCAGCCAAAATCCACCGGCTATCAGGAAAAAAAATAAAAAAATTAAGAACTCCCTGCTTTTATCACTAAGCAGGAAATCCTTAATTCTCTTGGATAGTCTTAAATATGTATATCTTAATTTCCTACGATCAAGCATAGGGTATTTGTTTACTAAAGATTATTTAGACTGATTGCCGGCAGCCGAAGCATCAGCAAAAATAGAATTCTTATCTATTTTAATCTTCACGTTAGAAGCGATTTCAAGTACTATATAATCATCAGTAATCTCTTTGATTGTACCATGGATACCACCTGCAGTAATTACCGACTGGTTTACCTGAAGAGATTTACGGAAATTAGCAATTTCTTTCTGCTTCTTATTTTGAGGGCGAATCATAAAGAAATACATGATAACAAACATAGCTATCAGCATGATCCACATCATACTTCCACCTCCCGCTGCGGGAGCTTGCAATAATACAGTCAATAAGTTCATAAATAATCAAGTTTTAGTTTCTACTATATGGACAAAGGTATCAGTTTTTAGTCAACTTACCTTCTTTTTTCAATTGATTAACTATTCCATCCAGCGTTCCGTTGATAAAGCTACCGCTCTTGGCAGTGCTATACAACTTCGCAATTTCTACATATTCATTTAACGAAACACTTACCGGAATGTTCGGGAAACTTAAAATTTCGGCTAAAGCAGTCTGCATAATGATAATATCCATAAATGCGATACGATCCAAATCCCAGTTCTTCGTGTTCTCGCTCACAAGATGACGGTAATAGTCAGCATTCAGAATTGTACGACGGAACAAGCGGCGTGCAAATTCCTGATCTTCGTCATCCTTGAATTCGGGAAGTAATTCCTGATTTGCTCCGTTCTTTTCTTCAAAACGCTTAATCGTTTTCAAGACAAAGGTATCTACAATCTCTTTATCGTCATTCCAATACAGACTCTGGTCTTCCAGCACCTGATCAAGAGAATCATTATTAAAGATATATGTTTTATAGAGTTTTCTCCACAATTCGCGGTCAGCTTCATATGAATTGTCACCGGAAGCCATATAATCTTTATAAATATCGCTTTCTACTATTTTCTCATAAAGCTCTTTGACGAAATCCTGATCATTTGCCCAAGTTCTCTTCTGATTAGATATAAACTCGGTCAGTTGCTTGTTCACCTCCAACTGTGCAACAAACTTATTATCCACAAACTTTGTGTTGGGATACAACTCTTCTTTAGTAGGAGCCAGTTTTGCTTTTGCCGCATCAATGCGTTTTTGTGCATACTCTGTTAATGCCATCATCAGCATTAACAAATAATTATAAAGGTCATACGCCTTTGAAAGGCTGAAGAATAACTCTTTCTCCGCTGAGTCTAGATTTTTGCTGCCATTTTGGTAATAGGCATACACTATTTGTATAATCTTAAGACGAATAAGAACTCTGTTGATCATAATTCAAATTAATACTGTTATTATCGAACTGCAAAAGTAGATATTTTTAATGAGTTTCCACAAATAAATCACATTTTTTAATGCAGTATTTGATTCTCTGCGCTTTTTCTTTTGACAGTTTAAAAAAAATATCCAATTTTGAGGCCGATTATTAACGGACCCAATGATATGGAAGATTTTAAAAAGAAAATGAACGCAGACATGAATGATAAGGAGATCGTTTTCTCCAAGTCCATCAAAGCAGGTAAACGCATCTATTACCTCGATGTGAAGAAGAACCGTAAAGATGAAATGTTTTTAGCTATTACGGAGAGTAAGAAAGTGGTGATGGGAGAAGGAGATGACTCTCAGGTTAGCTTCGAAAAGCATAAAATCTTCTTATATAAGGAGGATTTTCAGAAATTTATGGCAGGATTGACAGAAGCCATCAGTTTTATTAACCACAGTGACATGAACGATTACATCAGCCGCCTGAACGAAGAAGCTGATATAAAAAGAGAACAGGAAGCTCTTGCCGAACAAGCACAAGAGGACAAGCTGGAAAACGAAATTAAGATTGATATTGACTTTTAAAGAGGTAACTCTTTGATATTTCAAAAAAAAACAGTACTTTTGCACCGCTTTTTTGCAACATCATGTGATAATCCACATCGTGTAATGGTGAATTAAGCAAAATAACTTAATTTAGAGTAACACAATTTTTTAAGAAATGAAATCAATTGAAGTAAAAGGAACTGCAAGAACTATTGCAGAACGCTCTTCGGAACAAGCAAGAGCTTTGAAAGAAATTCGTAAGAACGGTGGTGTACCTTGTGTACTTTACGGAGCTGGTGAAGTTGTTCACTTTACAGTGACTAACGAAGGTCTTCGTAACTTGGTATATACTCCGCACATTTACGTAGTAGATCTGGATATCGATGGCAAAAAAGTAAACGCTATCCTGAAAGATATTCAATTCCACCCGGTAAAAGACAACATTCTTCATGTTGACTTCTATCAGATTGACGAAGCTAAACCTATCGTTATGGAAGTTCCGGTACAGTTGGAAGGTCTTGCAGAAGGTGTGAAAGCCGGTGGTAAGCTTGCATTGCAGATGCGTAAGATCAAAGTGAAAGCTCTGTACAATGTAATTCCTGAAAAACTGACTGTTAACGTTTCTCACCTGGGATTGGGTAAGACTGTTAAAGTTGGCGAACTGAGCTTCGAAGGTCTTGAACTGATTAGCGCTAAGGAAGCAGTTGTATGTGCTGTTAAGTTGACTCGTGCAGCAAGAGGTGCAGCAGCAGCCGCTGGAAAGTAATTTGAGATTATCCCTGTAAAGAGATATAGCAAAACGCAGATTAATGCAGATTAAAGCAGATGTTCAGTCTGCATTAGTTTGCGTTAATTTGCGTTTTTCTTTTTATATTCACGAACTGTTTTTTACGAAAAAACAATGATCAAATATCTAATTGTCGGACTAGGAAACATTGGACCCGAATATCATGAAACCCGGCATAATATTGGTTTCATGACAGTAGAGGCATTGGCAAGAATCAACAATGCTCCTCCCTTTATTGACGGACGCTACGGATTTACCACTAGTTTTTCGATCAAAGGACGCCAGTTAATCCTGCTCAAACCGTCAACTTTCATGAACCTGAGCGGACTGGCCGTTCGCTACTGGATGCAAAAAGAAAACATCCCTTTGGAAAATGTGTTAATAGTAGTAGACGATCTGGCTCTCCCCTTCGGCACTCTGCGTCTGAAAGGAAAAGGAAGTGATGCCGGACATAATGGTCTGAAGCACATAGCAGCCATTTTAGGAACTCAGAACTATGCCCGTTTACGCTTTGGTATCGGAAATGACTTCCCCAAAGGCGGACAGATTGATTATGTACTCGGACACTTTACTGACGAAGATCGCAAGACAATGGATGAAAGACTGGAAACAGCCGGAGAAATCATTAAAAGTTTCTGTCTGGCAGGTATTGATATTACCATGAACCAGTTCAATAAGAAATAGGAGTATTTACAATTGACTATTTCACAGCGTATATATGCAAACGGTCATTAAGTACTCCACCATGACACATGGTACACTGTTAATTAATAAATTATCAATATATGGCAGAAGCAAGAATAGATAAATGGATGTGGGCTGTTCGTATTTTCAAGACACGCACAATTGCCGCCGAAGCCTGCAAGATGAACCGTGTCACTATCAACGGAGCATACGTAAAGGCATCTCGCATGATAAAGCCGGGTGATGTAGTTCAAGTTAAGAAGCCGCCTATTACCTATTCATTCAAAGTGCTGCAAGCTATTGAGAAGCGAGTAGGCGCAAAGCTTGTACCCGATGTAATGGAAAACGTTACCACTCCCGACCAATACGAACTATTGGAAATGAGTAAAATCAGCGGATTCATTGATCGCGCACGGGGAACCGGACGTCCAACCAAAAAAGACCGCAGAAGTCTGGAGGAATTCACAGCTCCGGAATTTATGGATGATTTTGATTTCGACTTTGATTTCGACGAAGATAAGTAAATAATGAACGGTGAATAAACTTATAGCATGAAGTTACAAGTTTATTCACCGTTTATTATTTTACCAACTGTTGATTACAGATTTGCTTTCACAGCATCAATTAGCTCCTGATATTCAGTATCGGTCAAATAAACTTTTCCCGGATTCATCTGAAATACACCGCCATAATCAGGTCCGTCTACATATTTCGGAGCCAGATGGAAATGCAAATGAGATAATTTATCTGAGTAAGCACCATAGTTGATCTTTTCCGGCTGGAAAGCTTTCTGCATTGCACGGGTAACACGTGCCACATCAGCCATAAATGCATTACGGTCTTCATCGCTCAATTCGTTCAAATCATTTACGTGATCCTTGTAAGCAACGAGGCAACGCCCCCGATAAGTTTGCTCTTTAAACAAAAACACACGTGATACACTAAGCTGCGCAATCTCAATCATCAGATTATGCAACGTTTCATTGTTCTGGCAATACAGACATTCTTTTGGATCACTCTTCATGATATTCTTATTTTTATGTTTTGACAAAGCAAAAATAGTCGTTCTGCTTTTATTTCACCTGTATTTTTTCGTTTTTTTGATCGACTAATTGGTACACGTTCTCTTTTTCACCAACAACCCACACTACATCCCCCTCTTCGAACGGTGCATTTACATCCGGCACCATCAGAGTGCCATCTTCCCGTTCCACACCGGCTATCATACAATGATACTTATCCCGTATACCCGATTCACGGATTGTTTTACCCAGAAAAACGGAGTCTGCATCAATAATGAACTGCTTCAAAGTCATCTCTCCCTTCTCATACATCTCCCAGTCTATCTTCGCACCACTTTGCATGGCACTGCTAAATACATTCAATTGTTCGTCCGTTCCTATTACCTGTATCTTGTCCATAGGAAAAAGACGCACCGAGCCACCGGGAATATTAATCCTTCTCTTTCCCCGCAAGATAGAAGCGATATGAATGCCATATTTCTTTCCCAAATTTAGTTCCATCAACGTTTTTCCCGCCCAAGTGGATTCCCCCGGAATCTCCAAATCCGCCAAATGCAGATCATGAGATAACAGACGTCCGGCATATTCGGGTTTCTTCTCTCCCAAATATTCTGCACGCACCTCTCTGGAACGCAGATTTTGAAAGAAACGCCGTTCTATCAATATAGATTGCTTTTTCAAACGACGCGACCATACCATCAACAAGACTGCAAGCACAGCCACTCCAATAATCAATCCAATAGATGCCTTAAACAATCCCGATATCACAAAAATGACAAATAACGCCGCAATCATAATACGTATGACAATAGTAGACACCAATGGTGCACGATTGGCACGGTTATCATGCCACAGGGTCATAAATTCCACCGAATGGTTTTTCTTCACCATGATAGCACGTAGGAAAGGCGAAATGCAAAGGATAATAAAAACAGCCCCCAATAATGATGCCCAGAAATGAGGCAGGTTCTCCTTAAAGAATGGGACGACAAAACGGAAAGACAGTGCAATAATGGATATACTGACTATTGAATATACCACAGTTATGCGTACCATTGCCAGCAACAGCTTCTTCCACAAATTCTCATGATTAAGTACTGTTTGCGAGCCCGAAGAATAACGCATTAAGAACTTTCTCCAGGAAGCGGGTAAATGAGCATCCACAAAAGAAGAAGCCGGTTCAGCCAGACGAATCATATAAGGAGTCAGGAAAGTGGTTATCACAGAAACTGCTACCACTATCGGATATAAGAAATCGCTCGTCACGTGCAGAGATACACCCAATGAAGCTATAATAAATGCGAATTCACCAATCTGAGTCAAACTGAAACCGCACTGCATAGCCGTCTTCAAGGGTTTGCCGGAAAGAATCACGCCGAATGTTCCGAAGGTAGCCTGCCCCAAAATAACTGCGATCGTAATTACAATGATAGGTATTGCATATTCAATAATCATTGCAGGATCGACCATCATCCCCACCGATACAAAGAAAATTGCGCCAAAAAGATCTTTCACCGGCTTCACCAACCGGTCAATAGATTCCGCTTCGATTGTTTCTGCCAGAATAGACCCCATGATAAACGCACCGAATGCAGCAGAGAACCCTGTATTGGCTGCCATCACTACCATACCGAAACACAGTGCCAATGATACGATAAGCAGAGTTTCCTCTCCCATCAGTTTCCTGCAACGCTTCAAAAACTCCGGAATCAGATAGATACCTACTACAAACCACAAAATAAGAAAGAACAGCAGTTTACCAATACTCTCCAGCATCTCGGTGCCTTCAAAGTTATGGCTTACCGCCATCGTAGAAAGCATCACCATCAATACAATAGCCAGTATATCCTCTAGAATCAGAATACTCAGTACAAGCCCGGTGAACTGCTTCTTCCTCAGTCCCAAGTCATCGAACGCCTTATAAATAATAGTAGTAGAAGACATCGCAATCATACCACCTAGAAACAGACTGTCCATCCGATGCCAGCCGAATCCCATACCGACACCTATCCCCAGCAATATCATACAAAAGATGATGGTGCAGGCAGCGATGATAGCAGAACCTCCGACTTTTACGATTTTCTTAAAACTGAACTCCAGACCAAGAGCAAACAACAAGAAGATAACGCCAATATCCGCCCATGTCTTAATGTTGGCGGTATCCATTACTGATGGTGTATAAGGCATGTGCGGACTTGCCAGAAAACCGGCAACCACATATCCCAACACCAAAGGTTGCTTTAACTTCTTAAACAACAAAGTCATGACGCCGGCACAGATCAATATCAGCGCAAGATCGGCAATGAGTGTAGGTAATTGAGACATTGTTTCATCGTATTTGGTGACAAAATTAAAATAAATCTATCGTATAAACAACAGATTCACGGATATGTTTCACATCAACCATCATAAAATGATTTAGCCCCGGATAGTATCAAAACCTATCCGGGGCTAAAAATTCTATAAACTCAAGATTTATTTTCTAAAAGGTGGCTTCACCACTATTGCCTTCAATTTACGTCCACGCATATCAATACAGATTTCCGTGCCAACTTTGGCATATTCCGGTTTCACATATCCCATACCAATACCAATCTTGCGAGTGGGAGACATTGTTCCGGAAGTCACCACGCCTATACCTTCCCCTTCCCCATTCACGAGTTCATAGCCGTGACGAGGAATGCCTCGGTCAATCATTTCAAAACCAACTAGTTTACGGGTAGTTCCTTCTGCCTTCTGCCTTTCCAACATCGGACGGTTGATAAACTCCTTACCTTCCACAAACTTAGTGATCCATCCCAATCCAGCTTCGATCGGTGAAGTCTTATCATCCAGATCATTGCCATAAAGGCAAAATCCCATTTCCAGACGAAGCGTATCACGGGCACCCAGCCCTACCGGCTTGATACCGAATTCTTCCCCCGCCTCAAATACAGCTTTCCATACCGCCTCGGCAGCATCCGGATAGAAATAAAGTTCAAAACCTCCGGCACCGGTGTATCCGGTATTGGAGATAATCACATTCTCTTTTCCCGCAAACCGGCCAACGGTAAATGTATAATAAGGAATAGCCGACAGATCAATATCCGTCAACTTCTGCAAAGCAAGAATAGCCTTCGGACCCTGAACAGCAAGCTGCGCCATATTATCGGAAGAATTCTCCAGTTCCGCCCCCTCCGTATTATGAGAAACACACCAGTCCCAATCCTTTTCTATATTGGCCGCATTCACTACCAGCAGATATTTTTCCGGCTCATAGCAATATACCAGCAAGTCATCTACAATTCCCCCTTCTTCATTAGGGAAGCAGGTATATTGTATCTTACCGGGAACAAGTGCCGCCACATTATTGGAAGTCACCTTCTGAAGAAAGGCTAACGCTTGCGGCCCTTTCACCCAGAATTCTCCCATATGGGATACATCAAATACCCCGACTGCATTACAAACAGTCAGATGTTCATCAATAATTCCAGAGTACTCGATAGGCATATTATAGCCTGCAAATTCGTGCATTTTAGCACCTAATGCAATGTGTTTCTCTGTAAACGGAGTGGTTTTCATTTTTTGTGTATTAAGTTTTAAGTAATAAATTGATATTCGTGGAATGTAATCACTTAGAAGCTACTAGTTCGGCAATCTTCACAATGACGTTCATTGCCTTCTCCATATTCTGAATAGGAACAAACTCATAACGTCCGTGGAAATTAAGACCGCCGGCAAAAATATTCGGGCAGGGTAAACCTTTGAATGATAGCTGCGCTCCATCCGTACCGCCACGAATCGGCTTCACATTCGGCTTCACTCCTACCGCCTCCATGGCTGCAAAAGCTGTGTCGATGATATGCATCACCGGTTCTATTTTCTCACGCATATTATAGTATTGGTCACGTAACTCTAGTGTCGCCGTACCTTCTCCATATTCGGTGTTGATCTCCGCAACCAGACGTTTTATTTCTTCCTTGCGTTTCTCAAACTTGGCACGGTCATGGTCGCGAATGATATAAGACACTGTACTTTGCTCCACATCTCCCTGAATACTGATCAGATGATAGAATCCTTCATACCCTTCAGTCTGCTCCGGTGTTTCCATCGATGGCAACATTGCGATAAACTGATTAGCGACACGAATCGAGTTTATCATCTTATTCTTTGCATATCCGGGGTGTACATTACGTCCTTTAAAAGTAATCTTTGCAGCGGCAGCATTGAAATTTTCAAACTCCAGTTCCCCTACTTCACCACCATCCATCGTATACGCCCATTCGCAGCCAAACTTCCCGACATCGAACTTATGCGCACCTTCACCGATTTCCTCATCCGGATTGAAACCGATACGAATCTTTCCATGTTTGATTTCGGGATGTTCTTTCAGATAAACGATTGCTGATACGATCTCGGCAATTCCCGCTTTATCATCCGCACCAAGCAGCGTCTTGCCGTTTGTTACAATCAAATCCTCTCCTTTATGATCGAGCAGTTCCGGAAATTGTGCAGGAGAAAGAATGATATTTTCTTCGGCACAAAGCACTATATCCGTCCCATCGTAGCCTTTTACAATACGTGGAGTTACATCTTTTCCTGTCATATCGGGACTTGTATCCATATGAGCGATAAACCCGATAGTGGGTACTTTTTTATCTATATTAGCAGGAAGCGTGGCAAAAAGATAGCCATGTTCATCCAAAGTAATATCTTCCAACCCCAAAGATTCCAGTTCAGTCTTCAGATATTCAGCGAATACCATCTGTTTCGGAGTACTGGGAGTAAGCCCTGTTGATTCATCCGACTGTGTATCAAAGCTCACATACTTCAAAAATCTGTCTACTAAAGTCATATCTATTTTACGATTTAATGATTTGCAATTTACATTTTGATAGTTTATAGTGCCGTAAAGGTAAAAAAAGAGCCGTGAATTGACAAACAATTCACGGCTCTTTTTTCTCAGTATATTACTTAAAAGTGACTGCTACCATCAAAACAATGCGTACACACTTTACATTTCGGCAGCCCGATAGCTTCAATCAAAGTCTCAAGCGTGTTAAATTTCAATGAAGTCAGTCCGAAACGCTCGGCTATGATACTAACCATTTTCTCGTATTCGGGAGACCCCGTAGTGGCGTATTTCTCCAGATTCTTATTCTCATCACCTTCCAGTTCTTTAATAATACGACGGGTAATCAACTCCAAAGCATTCTTAGAAGCCGAGAAACCCACAAACGGACAAGCATAGATCAACGGAGGGCAAGCGATACGCATATGTACCTCTTTCGCTCCATAATCATATAGAATCTTCACATTATCACGCAACTGTGTTCCACGCACAATCGAATCATCACAGAACAGCAGACGCTTTCCCTGAAGCATGGCACGATTCGGAATTAGCTTCATCTTTGCAACCAGCGAACGCATTTCCTGATTGCTCGGTGTGAAGCTACGAGGCCATGTCGGTGTATATTTTGAAATGGCACGATGGTAAGGAACTCCTTTACCTTCCGCATATCCCAACGCCATACCTACTCCCGAATCAGGAATACCACAGGCACAATCCACTTCCGATTCGTCCTTCTGTCCCATCTTCATTCCACTGGTGAAACGGACTTCTTCTACATTTTTGCCCTCATAACAAGAGGTCGGGAAACCATAATACACCCAAAGGAAAGAACAAATCTGCATTCCTTCATTCGGTTGGCGAAGCTGCTCGATATGATCGGGATACATGCGTACTATTTCCCCCGGTCCCAGATACTTTTCGATTTCATAATCCAGATTCGGGAAACTGGATGACTCGCTGGTAGCGGCATACGCACCATCTTTTTTCCCGATCACCACCGGAGTACGTCCCCATTGGTCACGGGCCGCGATAATGCTGCCATCCTCTGTCAGAATCAGCATAGAACAAGAACCCTTGATATGTTTGAATACGTTCTCAATACCTTCGGTGAAGGTTCTTCCTTGTATGATAAGCAGTGCGATGAGTTCCGTTTGATTGGTATTGCTCGAACTAAGTTCGGCGAAGTGCATATTTTGGTTGAGAAGGTCTTCTTCCAGTTCCTGGATATTCGATATTTTAGCAACTGTGACGATGGCGAAGCGGCCGAGGTGGGAATTGATGATAATGGGTTGTGCATCTGTGTCGCTGATAATGCCTATGCCGGCATTGCCTTTAAATTTATCAAGCTCTCCTTCAAACTTGGATCGGAAATATGTACTTTCCAAATTGTGAATGGAGCGAATAAATCCTTTCTCCTGACTATAAGTCGCGAGTCCGCCCCGCTTTGTACCCAAATGTGAGTTATAATCTGTACCATAGAATAAATCAGTCACGCAACTCGATTTCGAGACTGTTCCGAAAAAACCTCCCATGTTGTTCTCTTTATTGATAATGTTTAAAAAAAGATGGCGCAAAAGTACAAAAAAGAATCCATCCGATAAAAAAAGCACTCCGCAAAGTTTTAATTTTCTTTGCGGAGTACTTCTAAATTTTATTAAAAATACAAAGAAGATTGAACAATCGTTTTAGTCGCGTCTCATTTCCATTTCTTAATTGATTTCCGATCGGATAGAGTTGCTTCGATAAGACTCAATGCAAAACCACCGCTGCGTGCCAGCTTGACGGACATCTTTGTTTTATTCGTCACGATCCCTTTCTTTATCTGATAGGAAGTCGGATTCTTTTCGTAGTCAGCCTCTTTTCCATCGGCATAGAGGGTAGCTACATACTCTTTATCCGGTTCCAGAAAATCAAGAGTAAACGCGGCAGTACGGGAGTTTTCGTCAGTAATGCCGCCAACAAACCAATGATTGGTTCCTTTTGCTTTGCGGGCTACTGTAATATAATCACCCGGTTCGGCTTCCAGATATTTGCTGTCATCCCAGTCCAAAGCTACATCTTTAATAAACTGGAAAGCATCCGGATAACGCTCATAACTTTCCGGCAGATCGGCAGCCATCTGCAAAGGACTGTACATTGTTACGTAAAGGGCCAGTTGTTTCGCCAAAGTAGTACGTACAACGCTATGCTCCCCTTCCAGAAAAGAAATTCTCGTGTCGAAAATACCCGGTGTATAATCCATCGGGCCGCCGATCTGACGAGTGAATGGAAGCAAAGTAGTATGAAAAGGTTTATTGCCGGCAAAAGCTTCATATTCCGTTCCCCGTGCCGATTCATTGCCGATCAGGTTGGGATAAGTACGGCACAATCCTGTAGGACGTACAGCTTCGTGCGCATTCACACAGATTTTATAATCGGCGGCTTTCGTCACGGCATATAGATAATGGTTGTTCATCCATTGTCCATAGTGATGTTCGCCCCGAGGAATGATATTGCCAACATAACCACTTTTCACGGCATTATATCCGTTGTCAACCATAAATTGGTAGGCTGTATCGAGATGGCGTTCGTAGTTACGCACGGAGGCAGATGTTTCATGATGCATCATCAGCTTCACCCCTTTCTCTTTAGCATATGCGTTCAGCATCTTCACGTCGAAATCCGGATAGGGAGTGACGAAATCAAACACATAATCTTTTGATTTGCCGAACCAATCTTCCCAGCCTTCATTCCAGCCTTCTACCAATACCTGATCGAAACCATGTTGCGCTGCAAAGTCGATATAACGTTTTACTTTGTCATTGTTGGCAGCATGACGTCCGTTAGGGCTTGTCTTTGAATAATCCGTCTGTCCGAGTTTGACGGAATAAACATCATCTGTATATGCCCAACTGCTTTTTCCGGTAATCATCTCCCACCACACACCGATATACTTCACCGGTTTAATCCAAGAAACATCTTGATAAGCACATGGTTCGTTCAGATTCAAGGTCAGCTTGGAAGCAAGGATATCACGTGCATCATCGCTCACAATCACCGTACGCCACGGAGACTGACAGGGTGTCTGCATATAACCTTTATCTCCCATTGCATCCGGTGTCAGCCATGATTCGAAAATCAGTTTTTTGTCATCAAGATTGAGATGCATACAGGAATAATCCACCAAAGCGGCTTCGTGCAGGTTAATATACAGACCATCGGCTGTTTTCATTTGCAGAGATGTCTGTACGCCTGTTGGTGAAAAAGACGTTTGAGAAGCATTGTCGGTAATAGCTCCTTTCATCAGTCCACGGATTTCCGTTAATCTGGATTCTGTGTAATCATATTCCTGGGTATCATAATCTCCCGGGATCCAGAAGGCAGTATGGTCACCCGTCATGGCAAACTGTGAATGTTCTTCCTTTATAACAAAATAATTCAGATTCTTCTGCTGCGGAAATTCATAGCGGAAACCTAATCCATCATTGTAAAGCCGGAAACGGATGATCATATTCCGGTCCTGTGCCTTCTGATTCAGTGTGACAGCCATTTCATTATAATGATTGCGAATGGATTTCACTTCTCCCCACACCGGATCCCAAGTTTCGTCGAAGGTGGAAGTTTTTGTATCGATGCACGCAAACCCATTCATCAGTCCTGGATCATTCTTCAACTCAAGTCCTAACTTTGATGGTTTAATCACTCCCTTTCCTTTATAAGAAAGTTCGTATACCGGTTCTCCCTGAGCATTGACCGAAAAATCCAGTTTTAATTGTCCGTCAGGAGAAGTGATACTTTCTGCCATTGCCGTTGCACCCATAGAAAAAGAGAGTAACAGACAGAGTACTGCCGTAGTTAATATTTTCATGTTCTTCATGATATAAATGAATTAGTTAATAATCATATGGCAAATGTAGTGAGGAATAGCAAGCGTCACTTCGGATTATAATTAAAATATAGCGTTTTTGAATATCTCAATACTGATAAACACCTGTCAATAAAACATATACCAAAGTACTCCAACAGAAAAAATATAGTGCTTACATGGAGCAAGAATCTACCGCTACTTTGTATATAACATATAGTATAGGGGTATGTATATCATCTATTAATACTGTATTTTTGAAGGGATATAACCATCGTTCCACTCCAGTGCACAGATCTCATCACTCTTGTGAAGAGTTCTCACCACTAGAGTAAACAGGCCTGTTCACCCTAGTGGAACGATAAAGATGAAAGGTAGAAAAGATACAAATAGAAGCAGGATATCATAGAAAAGACAGCCGGATAAAACACTAACAACCGCCCAATGACAAGGAATACAATATAGTTCAAAATACAATATCCGCATGGGTTCGGATAGAATTATCCCAGAATTTACATCTTAATCTGAATACCAGAGACAAAAAAGTTCAAAGTATGCTATGATATTAGCATATAATTGATAAATTTGCAAGCAGAATATCTTACTTCATAACACATAATCTAATATTACTATTATGACACAGCACTTCAGATATACGACATTGTTACTTCTTACAACATTATCTACCGTTTATGTCTCCGCACAGTCTCTGCGAAAATTAATGGAAATGCCTCCGCGCATTATTGAATCGAAATGGGAGCAAACTCCGGAAGGAGGAACAGAATTAAACTATTACAACGGAGACCTGTGCAGTTACTACCTTTTCCGTGAAAATGACCGTTCATACAATTTGAACCCCGGAAAGAACACGGTATTCAGAATAGAGAAAGGCTCCAATGCCAGCAATTCTTTCAAGACTTCAAGCAGGTATATGTTCTTCCGCGGTCAATTCCCCAAAGACTTTCGGATCAGTACTCCTTATGCACTTCCTGTAAAGACCGGCGAAGAAACACAATGGCAGATCGCTCCTCAGGAATCTGCCAAAACTATGATATTCCAAATTCAGGAAGGAGACACCGTCTATGCAACCCGCAGAGGAGTCGCCTGTGCGACAGTGCTGCCACAGCAATTGTTGATATACCACCCCGACCATACCTTTGCCGCTTACCTTATGATGCGTCAAAACTTCATCCAGACAGGTGAAGAAGTCATGACCGGGCAACCTATTGGAATAGCCGGAGTACTCGGAGTATCCATCTCTTATTTTTTTCTTGATAACAATAAATTCGATGCAAACGGGTTCTTAGGCTATCCATATTCTCACTTCACTCCTGTATTCCGCACAGACAAGGGGGATGTAAAACTGGAGGAGAAAACAGCCTATAAATCCGCCACAGATGATGAACTGATCATGCTTGAAATGAGCAAACGTGAAAAAAAGAAATTTCAGAAACAGAAATACTCAAAATAAAGGGAAGCAATATGCGTATATTTTATCTTTTCCTCTGTTTCATCTGCCTTTGCGACCTGCTCCATGCGCAGACTGTAAGAATCGCTTATGAAGGCGACCCGCTTACGGACAAAGAACGGCGGAAGATCGAACAGGCCCTCCAATATGAAGTCGAATTTTACACACAATTCGGACTTCCCGATACGCTTAATCTTCAATTGACTGTATTCAACAAAAGGGAAGATGCCCTGATCTATCTGAATAAATTCAATATACATCCTCCCAAAAGTACAAACGGAATGTATATATCCAGATTACAAAAGGCCATCATATTAAGCAGAGAAAAAGAATACCAACAAGGTCTGGGCGTCATCTATCACGAACTGAGCCACCATCTCACCTTGCAAATCACGGCAGGACGTCCTCCGATATGGTTCAACGAGGGACTTGCCGAATATTTTGAACATTGTAAAGTTAATAAAAAAGGACTTCAGCACACGTTTACCGATTACGAAAAAGGAAGAATCCGCACTATATATATGTTGGGGGACATTGATCTGCCTACCTTTATCAACAGTCGCCAAAAGGAATTTATGAAGCAGCAAAGAACCGACGAACAATACGCCTATATCCTCTCTCATGCACTCATCACTTTCTGGATCGAGAAAGTTCCCCGGCAGATATTACGTGATTTTGTACTCTCCTTTCAAAACAAAGATGACTCATCCATTGTTTCCGAACGGATAGATAAGGTTTACACCGGAGGTTTCAAACAATTTGAAAAAGATTTTGAAGCCTTCTGCAAATAGTTTTATCTTTTTTCTATCTTTGCACCGGCTATGGGATTAGCCTTTAACCGCCCTTTGGAGCTGATGATCCCTACAATTTGAATGTATAACTCTTAAATTGTCAGCTTATGCTCAAGACTTTACTCTTTATCGGTATGGGAAGTTTTACCGGAGGCGTTCTGCGTTATCTCATCTCGCGTTACGTTCAGAATTTCCTGACACCTTCCTTCCCTTTGGGAACACTGCTGGTCAATATACTCGGTTGTTTCGCCATCGGCCTGTTTTACGGACTCTTCGAACGGGGAAATCTGATGAACCCCAATCTGAGAATGTTTCTCACCGTAGGATTCTGTGGAGGATTCACCACCTTTTCAACCTTCATGAATGAGAACTTTCAGTTAATCAAAGACGATAATTTCTTCTACCTCTCACTCTATGTAGGCCTCAGCTTGTTTGTAGGATTCATTATGCTGTACTTGGGATATTCACTTGTAAAACAATAAACATAACATATCTACATCATATGATCAAAAGAAATGCAGCCAAGCCCGTCCGTGTGGTTCCTCCCATGATGGAGGAACAGGAAGTCAGTACAAGCACCTTGCAAGAACTGCTCGAAAAAGAGGAAACCGTCTCAAATCTCATATTCAGCAAAGGAAGAGAAGAGGGAATCAGCAAGTCTTACAAGAGTTTCAAGAACTGCACTTTCCGGAATCAGACATTCAGCGAATGTAAATTCCGTTCTTCTCAGCTGGCAGATATACGGTTCGAGAACTGCGACCTGTCCAATATATCTTTTGCAGAAAGCTCCCTTTACCGAGTAGAATTCATTTCCTGCAAATTACTGGGAACCAACCTTTCAGAGACGACCATGAATCATGTTTTATTGCATGACTGTAATGCCTCTTACATCAATCTGGCGATGAGCAAAATGAATCAGGTACGCTTCTCGCACTGCCATTTCCGGAACGGAAGTTTCAATGACTGCCGTTTCTCTTCCGTCGCCTTCGACAGTTGTGATCTGGTAGAAGCTGACTTTTCTCATGCTCCGCTCCGTGGAATCGACCTGCGTACTTCGCGCATCGGCGGAATAACACTTAATATCAGCGACCTGAAAGGAGCTGTCATTACTTCCTTGCAGGCCATGGACTTGCTTCCGCTGTTGGGAGTTATTATCGAAGACTAGAATTCTGCCAATTTCATCCATCCGCATTCAAACAAAAAGCATCGTCACATTGTTATCTAATAAGACCGGACTAATGACATCTAGGGAGTATGATTCGAAAGAATACCTATTTATAGTGATTTTCCACTCTCTGTCAAGTCCGTACTTTTGCAAAAATATTATTCAAAACAATAGAAACGATGAAAATAGAAAAAATTGTAGCTCGAGAAATTCTCGATTCAAGAGGTAACCCCACAGTAGAAGTTGACGTAGTATTGGAATCAGGTATCATGGGACGTGCATCTGTTCCGTCAGGTGCTTCCACAGGTGAACATGAAGCACTCGAACTTCGTGATGGTGACAAGCAACGTTACGGTGGCAAAGGCGTACAAAAGGCGGTGGACAATGTAAACAAGATCATTGCTCCGAAACTGATCGGTATGTCTTCTCTCAACCAAAGAGGAATCGACTACGCAATGTTGGCACTCGACGGTACTAAAACCAAGTCCAATCTAGGTGCTAACGCTATTCTTGGCGTATCTCTCGCTGTAGCCAAAGCAGCAGCCAGCTATCTTGATCTCCCTCTCTATCGCTATATCGGCGGAACAAATACATACGTAATGCCTGTACCGATGATGAATATCATCAATGGCGGTTCACACAGTGACGCTCCTATCGCATTCCAGGAATTCATGATTCGTCCGGTAGGTGCACCCTCATTCAGAGAAGGTTTGAGAATGGGCGCCGAAGTATTCCACGCTTTGAAGAAAGTACTGAAAGATCGTGGCCTCAGCACTGCCGTAGGCGACGAAGGTGGTTTCGCTCCTAACCTCGAAGGTACGGAAGATGCTCTGAACTCTATCATCGCAGCCATCAAAGCTGCCGGATACGAACCAGGTAAAGACGTAATGATCGGTATGGACTGCGCTTCTTCCGAATTCTACCATGACGGTATCTACGACTATACCAAGTTTGAAGGTGCCAAAGGCAAGAAACGTACCGCCGAAGAACAGATCGACTACCTGGAAGAACTGATCAACAAATTCCCAATCGACTCCATCGAAGACGGTATGAGCGAAAACGACTGGGAAGGCTGGAAGAAACTGACTGAACGTATCGGCGACCGCTGCCAGTTGGTAGGTGATGACCTGTTCGTTACGAACGTTGACTTCCTCGCAATGGGTATCGAGAAGGGATGTGCAAACTCTATCCTGATCAAAGTAAACCAAATCGGTTCGCTGACCGAAACTCTGAACGCTATCGAAATGGCTCACCGTCATGGCTATACGACTGTCACTTCCCACCGCTCCGGCGAAACGGAAGACGCAACGATTGCAGACATCGCAGTAGCTACGAATAGCGGACAGATCAAGACCGGTTCATTAAGCCGTTCGGACCGTATGGCTAAATATAACCAACTGCTCCGCATCGAAGAAGAACTCGGTGACTTGGCTGTATACGGATATAAGAGAATCAAATAATCTTTATTCTCTTTTCAGATATCTTTCCCCCGGGCAATGTGTTGTCCGGGGATTTTTTTATATATTTGATGACTTACAAACGACCTGAAGCATTTTGCTACGTATCATATAGTAAACAGGAATAAATAATGATGAATCAGGAAAAAATACAGGAACTGGTCAGCCAAAGTCAGCAGGACGACAAAAGGGCCTTCGCCCTACTGGTTTCAGAATTCCAGCCACTGGTGTTCCGACTAGCTTTCCGTTTACTTTGTGATGAAGAGGAAGCCAGAGACATAACACAAGAAACATTTGTAAAAGTATGGTTATCCCTGAAAACGTACAATCAGAAAAACCGCCTGTCAACCTGGCTTTACAAAATCACCTGTAACACCTGTTACGACCGTTTGCGTTCGTTACGCCATTCTCCGCTGGATAATGAATCCGCCTTTTCCGATTCGGTAAATATTCCTTCTGACGATCATATTGAGATATCTCTTTCCAACAAGCAGTTGAAAGAACTGATATTGCGATATACCAACGAACTGCCTCCCCAGCAGAAAGTCGTTTTCACGCTTCGGGATGTCGAAGAGTTGGAGGTAGCAGAAGTACAGATTATCACAGGATTATCGCCCGAAAAGATAAAAAGTACCTTGTACCTTGCCAGAAAGAACATACGTAATAAAATGAATCAAATAGATCCCGACTTATGAAACAAGAAGATAAACAGTATGAAAAATGGCTGACCGAAATCAAAAGTAACCAGCCGATATTGGAAAATCCGGAGGAACTGACCGCTACCATCCTCAACAGAATATCCGGGATCTCACCGGAAAGGAAACGGAGAAAGTTTCTCATAGGAGCATGGGCATCCGGCATTGCCGCCTCATTATTACTCCTGCTATTCATCAATGACACTTGCTTCACTTCTGTCCCTCACCGGACAGAAATGCAAAATGAATATGATAACTGGTCAAACAGCATTCCATTACCTGACAACTGGGAAGAAATGCGACTGCTGGAAAAGAATACTTATCTATCCTCTCAATATATACAACACCGGAAATCCCGGAAGATGCAAATCTTACAAGTCATCAAAGAAAAACGATTAAAATAGACAGAATATGAAAACCAACTATTTCTTAATAACCATGCTACTGTTACTTAGCATGACTTCTTGCAGCACCTATTATCGGACGACTTCACGAGTTGAAAGGGACGGAAGTATGTACAGGGAAATCTATGCACAAGGCGATTCCGCTTTCATTGCAGGAGATAAGACACATAATCCTTTTCTGTTTCAACCGGATGCCAACTGGCAATTAGTAAATCTAGACTCTACAATTAAATTCAACTTTTGGGGCGAAGAAGAAAAGCTGAATGTAAAGGCCTGCCAAAAACTCTCCGGAGTAGATGGGGAATACTTCACTGTTGCCAAAGGTAAAGAGCATCTGAGTGCTATGGCTATACCTATGGAACGGGTAAAGAAGAGTTTCAGATGGTTTTACACCTATTATATATATACGGCCACTTACAAAGAACTTCAGGATAAAGGCCCTGTACCTCTTGACAATTATCTGAATAAGGAAGAGCAAATGATTTGGCTTCAGGGAAACGATGATGCCTTCAGAGGTATGAACGGCATCGAAATGAATGATAAATTGGATAAACTCGAAGCTAAATTCGGAGAATGGTATAACCGCAGCATCTATGAAATCAACTGGGAAGTCATCCACCACTTCGCTTCTTTACAAGGAGATACTGCTTGCCTGCAGTGTCTGAAGGAATTGAAAAATTCTGTTTACAAGAAACATTCGTCAGAAAAAGGTGACAGTATGGGAGACGCTGATATCGAGGAAGTCTGTAACATGTTTGATAAAGCTTGCAGTACGAAATACTTTTCGGACCTTTATAAAACAAATAAAGAAATGATGGATGCCCTGTGCGAAGAGAAAATCAACATCGCCGAAATTTTCTATCATGCTATACAATTTGAGTTGACAATGCCCGGTAGGCTGCTCACCTCTAACGCCAAAGTTCTGAAAGATGATGTAGTCATCTGGAAAATAGATGGCTTCCGGCTTCTCGCTGGTGATTACGTACTTACCGCAGAGTCACGGATTATTAATTACTGGGCATTCGGGATTACTTTATTCATTATGCTCTTTGTCTTAGGAGTTTTCATCAAATTATACAGGAAGAGATCATAAGAGTAGTAACAGAAAAAGCATCCAAGTAAAATACTTGAATGCTTTTTCTTTCTGAGCCTCTTGTCGGATTCGAACCAACGACCCCGAGATTACAAATCACGTGCTCTGGCCAACTGAGCTAAAGAGGCGGGTGGGTAAGCTTACTATATCGCGCCGCTACAACCAACTACCTTTGCTGCGATCAAGCCCTGGAGGATTCGAAGGGAGCTGGCCGTATAGGACTTACCCGTTTTGCGGTTGCAAAGGTAGGTATTTTTATGGATTCTGCAATAGCTGTAGGCAACTTTTTTGCATAAAAGAAAGTAATACTCTACGTTTCAAGCAATTAAAAATCAAAAAAAATATTCGAGTGCCAACTTTTACTGCTTTATTAACTTTAACAACCATATTCCCTTTACCAACCGATATTATTTGTACCTTTGTGCGCAATTTATTAACGAAGATGACAGAGAACAGAAGCTATTTACAGAAATATGCCATGCACTTTGGCACGTATATGGGAATCTATTGGATATTGAAGTTCATTTTATTTCCGTTGGGATTCCACATCCCTTTCCTTTCACTATTATTTGTAATCCTGACGTTGGCAGTGCCGTTCATTGGCTATCACTACGTGAAGATGTATCGTGACAAAATATGTGGAGGAAGTATCCAATTCTCTCATGCGGTTCTCTTTACCATATTCATGTATATGTTTGCTTCCCTGCTGGTAGCCGTTGCACACTACGCCTATTTCCAGTTCATTGACCACGGCTTTATCATCAACTCCTATATCCAGCTATGGGACGAACTGATGACTAAAACACCTGCCTTGATGGAAAATCAAGAGATAATAAAAGAAACGATAGATACTGCCCGTTCACTTACTTCCATCAATATCACCATGCAACTCCTGTCATGGGATGTATTCTGGGGAAGTTTACTGGCCATTCCTACCGGATTGATGGTAATGAAGAAAGCACGACCGGAAAACAATACCCCGGCCCAATCATAATTCGTAATTCATAATTATTAAAAATGAATATATCAGTTGTTGTCCCATTATTCAATGAAGAAGAGTCACTGCCCGAACTCTACGCTTGGATAGAACGGGTAATGAAAGCCAACGGATTCTCATTCGAAGTGATTTTCGTTAACGACGGAAGTACAGACCGTTCATGGGAGGTAATAGAAAAACTCAAAGCCCAATCGGACTGCGTAAAAGGCATCAAGTTCCGCCGCAATTACGGTAAATCGCCAGCACTCTACTGCGGATTTGCAGAAGCACAAGGAGATGTGGTGATCACAATGGATGCCGACTTACAGGACAGCCCGGACGAAATACCGGAATTATACCGGATGATTACGGAAGACGGATATGATCTTGTGTCCGGATGGAAGCAAAAAAGATATGATCCGCTATCAAAGACACTGCCGACAAAGTTATTCAATGCTACCGCACGCAAAGTATCAGGTATTCCAAACCTGCACGACTTCAACTGCGGTCTGAAAGCCTATCGCAAAGATGTCGTGAAAAACATCGAAGTATATGGCGAAATGCATCGCTATATCCCCTACCTTGCAAAGAATGCCGGATTCCAGAAGATAGGTGAAAAGGTGGTACACCACCAGGCACGTAAATATGGCTCTACCAAATTCGGATTCAACCGTTTCTTCAACGGATATCTGGATTTGATTTCTCTTTGGTTCCTGTCTAAATTCGGAGTGAAGCCGATGCATTTCTTCGGATTATTAGGATCGCTTATGTTCTTTATCGGAATGATCTCCGTTATCATGGTAGGTGTCAGCAAACTGCATGCAATGTACAACGGTCTCCCCTACCGGCTTGTAACCGATTCTCCTTATTTCTATCTATCGCTCACAGCGATGATTATCGGTACACAGTTATTCCTTGCCGGATTCCTGGGAGAACTGATCTCACGTAATGCCCCCGAACGGAACAATTATCAGATAGAAAAGAAAATTTAATTCACGCCCAATAACCGATTATGAAGAATTTAATTCGTATCTTTTTAATAGTAGTAATTGTTGGTGCAGGTATAAGCATCGGCAGTTCGTGTTCGGACGAAAATGATTGTTCGCTAGCGGGACGCCCCATGATGTACTGCACATTGTACACAATTGATGAGATAACCGATCTCAGAGTAAACGACACACTGGACTCATTGACTATTACAGCACCGGGCACAGACTCGATCATTCTCAACAACCAGAAAAAAGTACATACGCTGATGTTACCGTTACGCTATACCAGCGATACTACTGTTTTTATTTTCCGCTACGATCCGGACCGCAAACCGAATGACATCGATACATTAATCATTGTACAACAAAACACTCCGTATTTCCAGTCAATGGAATGTGGGTATATGATGAAACAAAACATTCTCAGTGCGAGATACGGCAATCCGAGAAAAACCGCAGATCAGGAAAAAATAGACTCACTTCATATACTAAACAAAGAAGCCAATACAAATGAAATTCAGAATTTGGAAATATTCTATAGATATCGCGACCGCACGCCTCCTACGATTGAGTAGTGTGCTGCTCCTCTTTTGTATTGGATTACCGTCAATTGCACAACAGCAACAACAACGACCGGGTCCTGTACAGAAAAGAGACCAGAAGAAGAAAGAGGTTGTAGTCGATACTATCCCGTTTTATAATGGGACGTATGTCGGTGTGGACATATATGGCATCGGAAGTAAAATGCTAGGTGGCGACTTCATGAGCTCCGAAGTCAGCATAGGCGTCAACCTTAAAAACAAGTTCATCCCGACTATCGAGTTTGGTATGGGAGGAACAGATACATGGAATGAAACGGGAATACACTACAAAAGTAAGACCGCCCCATTCTTCCGGATTGGTGTAGACTATAACACGATGGCAAAGAAAAAGGAGAAAAACAGCTATCTATATGTAGGTCTCCGCTATGCGTTCAGTTCATTCAAATATGATGTGTCAACCCTGCCGGTTGACGACCCTATTTGGGGAGGAAGCATCGGAAATCCGAGTCTGGAAGACGACTATTGGGGAGGAAGCGTTCCTTTCAGTCATTTAGGAATGAAAGGGTCTATGCAGTGGTTTGAATTAGTGGTAGGTGTCAAAGTACGTATTTATAAGAATTTCAATATGGGCTGGTCTGTACGCATGAAATATAAGACAAATGCTTCGACCAATGAATACGCCAACCCTTGGTATGTGCCCGGCTACGGAAAATTTAAATCAAATAACATGGGAATTACCTATTCCCTTATTTACAAATTACCTCTTTAAAGAATAATGACAGGACTAGAGATTTGGCTGCTTGCAATAGGCTTAGCGATGGATTGTTTCGCTGTTTCAATTGCAAGCGGTATTATTTTGAAACGTATTCAATGGAGACCGATGCTGGTCATGGCTTTGGCGTTCGGACTTTTTCAGGCTCTGATGCCATTCATTGGATGGATGTTTGCAAAGACTTTCAGCCACCTGATAGAAAGCGTAGACCACTGGATCGCTTTCGCTATCCTTGCCTTCCTGGGCGGACGTATGATTCTTGAATCTTTTAAAAACGAGGACTGCCGTCAGACATTTAACCCCGCAAGCCCGAAAGTCGTATTCACAATGGCGATAGCGACAAGTATCGATGCACTGGCAATAGGCATCTCCTTTGCCTTGCTCGGAATCAACAACTATACCGAAATCCTCTCTCCTATCCTTATCATCGGATTCGTATCATTCGTCATGTCACTCATTGGTCTTTACTTCGGTATCAAATGTGGTTGTGGATGTGCACGGAAATTAAAGGCGGAATTATGGGGCGGCATCATTCTGGTCGCTATCGGATTAAAAATATTGATAGAACATCTATTCTTACAATAACAAGCATTGGTTCCTCTAATAAAAAAACAGAAAAACGTATGAAAACAAAAAAGAGTTTCCTTTGGCTGGCCTTCCTCATCTTGGCAACAATCTGGATATTAGCCAGACGTAACCAAAAAGCTGAGTTTAATACCGCCAGTGGTTTTGTGTTTGGCACAGTATACAAGATTGCGTATCAACATGACGCTGATCTGAAACCGGAGATTGAAGCGGAATTAAAACGTTTCGACCAGTCTCTCTCACCGTTCAATGACAGTTCGGTCATTAGTCGCGTCAATCGCAATGAAGAGCTAGTGACGGACAGCTTTTTTCAGACTTGCTTTAATCGTTCCATGGAAATCTCCCGCGAAACGAAAGGAGCTTTTGACATAACGATAGCTCCTCTTGCCAATGCCTGGGGATTTGGCTTTAAAAAAGGCGCCTTCCCAGATTCATTGATGATAGACAGCCTGCTACAGATTACCGGTTACGAAAAAGTGAAGCTGGAGAACGGAAAGGTAGTCAAGCAAGATCCGCGTATAATGTTAAGTTGCAGTGCGGTTGCAAAAGGCTATTCGGTAGATGTAATAGCCCGCCTGCTCGACCGGAAAGGAATCAAAAACTATATGGTAGATATAGGTGGTGAAGTAGTAGTAAAAGGTAAAAATGCGACAGGAGATCTGTGGCGTATCGGAATTAACAAGCCATACGACGACTCATTAGCTGTTAAGCAAGATATACAAGTAGTACTCAACCTGACAGATTTAGGTATGGCTACTTCGGGAAACTACCGCAACTATTATTATAAGGATGGCAAAAAGTATGCTCATACCATCGACCCCAGAACAGGTTATCCAGTACAGCACAGTATCCTGTCTTCTACTGTGATTGCCGAAGACTGTATGACGGCTGATGCTTTGGCTACCTCTTTTATGGTAATGGGACTGGAAGAAGCTGAAAAGTTCTGTAAAGCAAATCCTATGATCGATGCCTACTTTATATATAGCGGCGAGAAGGGAGAGTTTAAGACTTACTATACGGATGGCATGAAACGATATATGCCTGATGCCAAATAGAAAAATGCTTTGCAAATAAGCATATAAACGGAGGCTCCATTTCATACGAATAGAGCCTCCGTTTATATAAAACAGCACCTCTGTTGAAGCCAAACGAAGCCTCTGTTTCAGAGTGGCTGAAACAGTTATTTCATAAACACAAAATAAACAGCTGCAATCAGACAAACAAATGCTGCCAGATGGTTCCAGTGCAAAGTTTCTCCCTTAAAGAAAACGGTGGTAAAAACAGTAAATATGATCAAAGTAATCACTTCTTGAATCACTTTCAACTGCATCAACGAGAATGGACCGCCATTCCCGACAAAGCCTATGCGATTTGCTGGAATTTGACATGAGTACTCGTTTAACATAACGTACTTGCCCATGACAGGAAAACATATTATATTTGCACCAAATATAATGCAATTACCATGAACCATAAAAAAGCAATAGCCTATATTAGAGTTTCCACAACACACCAAGATGTTGAAAGACAAAAAATAAAGTTTAAGGAATATTGTAAAAACAATAATTTACAGGCTAATGAAGAGATTATTGATTTTGGTATATCTGGTGCAAAATCCGATAGACCTGGCTATTTAAGACTACAAGCGCTTACAGGTAAAGATGCAGATATACTAGTCGTTTCAGAATTATCTCGTCTTAGTAGACAAGAAGAAATATTAGAAACTATAAACATAATCCAAAATATTGTATACAATGGATTATCACTAATTTTCCTAGATGCTCCAAGTAAAGTATATGAAGCTCATTCAACACTAGATATTACAGAATTAATTATATTACTTGTTGGAGCTTTTAGGGCTGCACAAGACCGTAAGGAAATAAAACGTAAAAATCAAGAAGGGAAACAAGCGTTATTAAGTCAAAATCCTTATGCTGTTGTTGATGCTAAAATTCCTTATGGGTACAATGCTATTTACAATCCTAATGGAAGTAGACCAAAGAAAATACTTATCGAAAACGAAGAAGAAGTAGCCAATGTTAAAAAGATATTTCAATTAGCTCTTGAGGGTTATTCTTTAGGAAAAATAGCCAAATACTTCAATAATAGAAATATATTATTTAGAGGACACTTTGTTACAAGGCAATTATTAAGCGTATTAGTTCGCAATATTTTATATAAAGGAATTAGAAGAAGAATTCACAGTTTCGACAGAAAAGACAATCCCAATATTATTGAAAATAAAATCACTCCTATTATTTCTGAAAGTGATTTTGAGCGAGTAAACCAAATGCTCAAAGATAATCATAAATTTTGCTCAACTGGTAATAATTACTTCAATACACTTAGAGGTATTATAAAATGCAGATGCGGAAGAGGAATGATGGTAAAAGACAAAGGTTATGCATCTGGTATAAAGAAAATGGTCTATAGATGTAATGATGTGAGTGCTAAAGACAATCCAATACATTGTCAATACAAAGATGAAATATCATATCAATTTACCAATGAAGTCATATTCAATGTTTTTAAGTACATCCATAATACAGATGAAATATTCATTTTCATGGCTAAAACTGAACAAAAAATATACGAAATAGATGAAGAAATAAAAGGTATTGAACGAAAAATAGAAAATAAAAACATTGAAATAGAAAGTCTAAATAAAGACAATAAAAGATTAATAGAAAGGTATATTCATGCCAAAAGTCAATCCATAGCTAATGCTATACAAGATGAACAATTGACTATAGAAAATAAAATTCACAAATTAGAAGATGAAATATCCCATTGCAATAAAGAGAAAGTAAAACTTATAACAAACAAAGAAAGTCTTATTAATTATATAGATACAGAAGAACTGTCTAGTTTAGGTAATGAAGAAAGAGCAGAATTATTCAAAAAGCATTTAGAGAAAGTTATTTATTTACCAGTTACTTTGATGCAAGGATTCTATATCATTACTTTCAAAAGCAAAATGCAAAGAATTGTGGCTATAAGAAAAACAGCGAAGAGCCCAATAGCGGCTATTCTCCCAGATGGCTATACAGTAGATATGAATACTAAATTAATAACAGAATATTACCAAAGTATACAAACTGGTGGTTGCTCTTATCCTATTTCTTCAAGTTTTAAGCAATTAACAATCCAAGAATATTTTAAAAAATTACCACAGATTGGTAATTTTGGAATATTGGAAATTGATTATTCTTACAGAAAGGGGAAATGAAAAACAAACAATTATCAACGATTGCCAATGAAACATATTCTTCACGAATAATCATTATCAATACTTCCAGTCGTTTTTTTCAGTTTGTGGTACTAGTATTAGGTCACTCCCTAAAAACTTAGTACCTTTGTATCAATATATTACAAATAGTATATAAGATAGCACAGACACAAAAGATACACTATTTTATCACCATTTTTATTATAAAACAGTACCATGCAAACATTCACCTATGAAGAAATCAGAGAAAAAGCACTAAAACAAGGAGTAACAAATAACAGGCTTAGAGTTGGCTTATGGGCTAGCTCAAATGGTTATATTAAAAGCAAGAGAAAAATACAAGGGAAAGTATATACGATTTATTTTGCGCCACAACGTTAATTAGATTAAGATACATTATTTATAAAATAAACCACTGACCTATGATTATTCATATTCCTACGGGAAAGCGATTCAATAATCGAAAAGAAGCAAAGATTTACTTTGGTAGTGCTTATTACTACAAAATAGAAAAAGAGAAGAAAGATTTACTATTTATAAACAATATTCAATCCGCTACTAATGAATATTCTACCCAAATTTTGCAGAAGCAATGCAACCGTCAACTATTCTATTCTAAATAGATTCAAACCTGCCAATATTTATAGATTTTTCTGTTTGTCTCTTTCAAGAGATGATTGGTATAATGTGAGAATTACTTTAGATGAATTAAAAAGAACAAGTGACGGTAAATCTGTAAGCAGTTTTAATAAGATATTTAAAGAATATTTGGATATAAAGCCTTATTGGGTGGATAACGGTTTTTATTATCTAACTAGACGGAATATTTATCATATTCCTGCAATGGAAGAACAGTGCATCACTATCTCCAATAAGTTTGCATTAATCGAACTGGATGCAGCGGTAAAAGGTTTCTTTATCCAATTACTTCTATTATCCCAATATGGCAATATAAAGCTGATTAAGAAAAATATAATCAAAGCAATCAGAATAGATAAAAAGACTTATGATAAGTATATAATAGAACTTGTTGGCGCTGATTTAGTATCAATTACTACTCCCTTAACTTTACATACTGAAAATATTCTATTGGAAAACGACTTTTCCAAGCAGAAAAAACTATCCACGAAGAAAGTAGATAAAATAGCAGAGATAGACGATAATGGGAATATCATAATTCCCAAGTAAGGGGAAAAAGTGTTCTTTATTAATATATTAATATACTGTACTTTTTCCCTTACACCTAACTATTTTACAGAATAGGATGCAATAAAAGTGATTTTTTCTGTGTACGGCAAAGAGAAATGTGATTATTAGTATTACAAGCCATTCTTAGCTTTACATAGGTAAAGTAGTGGGGAAAAAGTATCTGATATTAATTATATATTATAACACACATTTTCCCCTACTACTAAAGAAATCAAATTTTATATGCACATAAAACTAATATTGGGTAGTAGTAGATTGTTCTTTAAGCTTTAGGTATTTATTTGTGAGAGGTAAAGATGGAGAGTGATATTGTAATTGTTAATTCAAATAAATATATTAGACTGTGAATAATAAAAAACATATATTTGGAAAGATATCCTCATATAATATTACTTATATCTTAAAAATATGGAAACAATTGTAGACAAACATGGAGTTGAATATGATATCAAACAGAAGGTATTAATAAAAGCATCACCTGAATTGAGAGAAGAATATATTATTCATCAAAATACAGAAATAATACATCCATTTGCTTTTATGGATTGTAAAAAAATAGAATCAATTGTTTTGCCTGATAAATTACAATATATTGGTACTGGTAGTTTTTTAGGTTGTTCTGCATTAAAACATATAGATATTCCAGATTCCGTTTTACAAATATCATCAAATACTTTTAGTGGTTGTAGAGAACTAGAATCTGTAAGTTTGCCCCAAAACCTCATTGCTATTGGAGGCTATGCTTTTTGCCATTGTGAACATTTACATGAAGTTATAATTCCTCAAACAGTAAGCGCTATCAAAGAACACGCTTTTTATTTTTGCTTAAATTTACAGAAGGTTTATTTTCAAGGAGCTTTGAGAAGACTTCCTCATGGAGTATTCTCTCATTGCGAGAATTTAAACCAACTAGATTTGCCATATAATATTGAAATTATAAATGAAAGGGCTTTTGAATATTGCAAATCTTTAAAGCAAATAACTATTCCTAGTACAGTAAGGCTTATAGATACCAAGGCTTTCAAAGATTGTTCACGATTAGAACGGGTGAACATTGCGTCTTTGAATACCTATATTAGATGGGATGTTTTTGACGGTTGTATTTTTAAATACAAGAAGTGAGTATCACAAATAATTTTAGGCTTTTGGTAAAGAAGTACAATGAACATAGCCAACAAGAAACTATTTAAAGATATTGGGTAGATAAAATATTCTACTACCCAGCTAAAAACAAAAATAGCCTCAAGCGAGTACACTTACAAATGTGCTCAACTGCGGCTTTTTTTTGTGGAACTTCTAAATTCTTGTCTAATACAAGGGATATAGCAGTTCGCAATTTTAAATATGGGAGTTAATTTTCCCAATGGAAGTGTGGGAAAATGCAAATATGACCTGTTTGATTTACATATAATTCAAGGAGTTGAACCATTGACAAACAGGTAGTTCTTGATTTTTAAGAATATCCAAAGTTACTCATTACAAACAAGGTAAAAAAATAAACAATACTCATTTTTTGATATTACTACTTAGCATATCTTTATATGGCAGTATAATACTCTCCTTTCTATTATAGTGCATAGTAATACATAGGCACGCAATATAGTATAGGTACTTATATATAATACCCCCTACCTATAAAAATAAGAGCTTAAATATATATCAGCTCATTTCTCTTATGATTTACTGAATTGAAAGTTACATGAACACGTGAAGAGTAGGTCTAACAACCCCCGAGAGTAGTTGGATAGAAAACGAAATATATTTCAATCCACGTAATCAATTTATAAATCATTTAAAATTTTATTCGTTATGAGAAATCTACAAATTATTGGCAATGTGCCACAGGTTAGAAAGGAAAACAACTTTGGTGAATATGCAGAAGAAGCGGTAATAATCGAAGAACAACCAAAAGTTAAAAAAGAAAATCCTCATTTCTTGGAAGCT